>Ga0209401_1000064_pt1 | contig 73079 bp, 107 predicted proteins | sample M_140807_MF_Meta_FD_187318 | JGI IMG/M metagenome (GOLD analysis project Ga0209401, IMG submission 187318) | Freshwater microbial communities from Lake Montjoie, Canada to study carbon cycling - M_140807_MF_MetaG (SPAdes) (version 2) | ecosystem: Environmental > Aquatic > Freshwater > Lake...
CTTTAATGGTCAAATTGGCGCGGTCAAAATATACAATCGTGTTTTGTCTACAAACGAAATAGAAACAAACTACCAACGCTCCAAGAAACGCTATGGTCACACATAACACTCCCATCTTCTACGCAGTGATTCCTTCCGCAACGGTGGACTCCGTGGACTATGGGCAGACTCTATGCACACGAGAAGGTGTTCGTTTTTCACTTGACGGCAGCAAGTGTATTGTAAAGTGGGTAGGAAACACTGTACCGTCTTCAATTTCTGCAATTGGTGAACACGAAGGACCGTATACCGCAAATGAACTATTAGCCATTGTTTCTGGTACGGATTGGGAGCCTCCCGAAGCGTAAACCAAATACTCAAGGCAATACTTTAGAGGGGCGAAAGCCCCTCTTTGTGTTATGCTGCACTCTACATACTCTACCTAATAACCAAGGAGTTACACATGAAGCGACTGCCCACTCTCTACCAAGAGTTTATTCACTTGTCCCGTTACTCGCGCTGGCTTGATTCTGAAATGCGGCGCGAGACTTGGGAGGAAACGGTTGACCGTTACTTCCGCTTTTTTGATGAGCATTTCACCGAGAAGGGCGTGAAGATAAATAAGGCAGTCCGCGAAGAACTCCGTGAAGCCGTCCTGAATCTTGAAGTCATGCCGTCCATGCGCTCACTAATGACCGCAGGGGAAGCACTCAAGCGGGACAACACAGCAGGCTACAACTGCTCCTATGTCGCGGTCAACAAGGTTCGCGCATTTGATGAGATCCTGTATGTTCTCATGTGCGGAACTGGTGTAGGCTTTAGCGTGGAGAGGCAGTATGTTGAAAAACTTCCTACAATTGCTGAAGAGTTCACTAACAGCGATACGCTCATTGTGGTCAAGGACTCCAAGGAAGGTTGGGCAAAAGCCTACCGAGAACTGGTATCCCTACTTATTGGAGGTCAAATCCCCCGATGGGATTTGTCTCACATTCGTCCTCTTGGTGCGCGCCTCAAGACTTTCGGTGGACGCGCAAGTGGACCGCAGCCACTGGAAGACCTGTTCCGATTTACCGTCAGTACTTTTAAGAAGAGTGCTGGTCGCAAACTCACCTCTATTGAATGCCACGACATTATCTGTAAGATTGCAGAAATTGTCGTTGTCGGAGGAGTGCGTAGATCGGCTCTTATCTCGCTTTCCAATCTCACGGACGAGCGGATGCGTGATGCTAAGGTGGGGCAGTGGTGGGTGGAAAATCCACAACGCGCACTAGCCAACAACTCGGTTGCCTTCAAGGAGAAGCCCGAGATCGGCACATTCATGGAGGAGTGGGTGTCGCTGTACAAGTCCAAGAGCGGTGAGCGTGGACTGTTCAACCGCGAAGCGTGTCGGAAGACCGTGGAGAAACTGGGCGACCGCCGTGACGCATCTTATGAGTTCGGCACAAACCCCTGCTCCGAGATCATTCTGCGCGACAAGGAGTTCTGCAATCTGAGCGAAGTCATTGTTCGCGCAGACGACACTCCTGATACCCTGAAGCGCAAGGTGCGGCTTGCAGCCATTCTTGGCACTTGGCAGGCTTCTCTCACGAACTTCCCGTACCTCAGCAGTGAGTGGCGCAAGAACTGCGAAGAAGAGTGCTTGCTTGGTGTGTCGCTCACAGGCATCTTGGACAACCACTTCATGCGGACACAGGGCGACAACCTGAATGTGCTGCTTGAACTGCTGAAGGCGGATGCCGTAGCCACCAATAAGGAGTGGGCAAAGCGGATCGGCATCAACCCTGCGGCTGCAATCACCTGTGTCAAGCCAAGCGGCACGGTGTCTCAGTTGACAGACGCTGCTTCAGGCATCCACGCCCGTCACAACGAGTACTACATCCGCACTGTTCGTGCAGACCGCAAAGACCCCATGTGTCAATTTATGATTGACAAGGGATTCCCTGCGGAGCCGTGTGTCATGCGCCCCGACCACACAATGGTGTTCTCGTTCCCGCAGAAGGCTGTGGGATCGGTGACGCGCAACGACATGACGGCTATTGAACACCTTGAACTGTGGCTCACCTATCAGCGGCACTGGTGCGAACACAAGCCGTCCATTACTGTTACCGTGAAGGAGCATGAGTGGATGGAAGTGGGTGCGTGGGTGTACGCGCACTTTGACGAGATCAGCGGCATTTCGTTCCTGCCCCATTCCGATCACACCTATCAGCAGGCTCCGTATCAGGACTGCACAGCGGAGCAGTACGAGGCTGCTGCTGCGGCACTGCCCAAGAGCATTGAGTGGAGCGAACTCACCCAATACGAGAAGACCGACACCACGAAGGGCACACAGACCTTTGCGTGCAGCGGAGACAAGTGCGAAGTGGTTGACCTCACTACATAAAGCAACCCCACAGGAGATCGCATCTCCCGTCCGACAGCCCCCGTAAATGGGGGCTGTTTCTTTTAAATCTGGACATTTTTACTCTGCTGACTGCTCTAAATATTTGCATGAAGAGACACGGTGTCTATTCTCTTCTGCTGGCTCTCGCACTCGTCTTGCTGCAAGCCTGTGCCGTAGATGTAGCCGCCAACGCGCCGAAGAGCGCGACCCCGCCGAAGAGCGGGGAGACTAACAGCGTAAACGCCGAGCCTCCGTTCATGCGGGGGTTCTCTCGTTTGGATGAATGCTCCGAACCACAGGTAGGCTCACTTGCGATTGAGGACGGCAGCACCTACGGCAGTGGGGTTCTCATTGATCCCACCCATGTGCTGACCGCAGGGCACTGCGCGGACGGGGTAATCCCGTACTGGTTTATTTCGGGGAACGAATTCTTTAAAGTTCACGGGGTGTCAATCCATCCGCATTATAAAATTGCGGGAGTGGTGTTTGCGGATCTTGCGGTGCTTACCCTTGAAACCCCGTGCCCTGCCACGCCGTCCACGCTGCTGTCCAGAGGCTACGGATTTGCCCGTGGTGACGAGTTTACCACTGTGGGCTACGGTGGGGGCATCAAGCGTAAAAGCAATCCTGGTGTGTTCTGGTACTACGGAACCACTGTAGAGGAGCCGTCCACCTTCAAGTTCCTGCCCCTAGAAGGCACTATTTGGTTTGGTGACTCAGGCGGGGCTGTGTACAACGACAGCGGAGTTCTCGTTGGGATCATCTCCTCGCTTTCAATTACGAGGGGACATCTCTTTGAGAACTCCGCTGTCAGGTTGGACCTATTTTTAGATTGGATACAGGAGACAACCGAATGCAACTAAACAAAACTCAACGAGTCTTGCTGTGTGCTTGCAGTTTTTTATTCGGTGTCCTGCTCGCCCGTTGGTGCGGGCTGTAACGCAGCGTCCAGTCGCTTCTGCAATTCAGCCTTTTCCTTCAGAGCAATCTGAAGTTTGGCTTCAAGCACGATTGTCTGCGTGGTAAGGTCATTCACCTTGTTCTGAAGAATAGGGATCAGAACTGTTTCATTGTAATTCTCCGTCTGCACATTTGGAATCATAGTTGGATTCCTCCTTTCATACTGTATGTATGCCACCTAAATACGGGTATGGTGATAGCAGGTATTGATTATTCTCTGTGCGGTCCTGCCGTGTGCTTGTTCCGCACCAATGCAACAGGAAAATTCTCGTACAGTGGCTGCTCGTTTTATTTTCTCACCGACAACAAGCGGCAAAGCGAAGTGCGCTCCATGAATGTGTTTGGAGAGCGGTTGACTGATTGGAACTCTGATGAACACCGCTACGAAACCATTGCTGATTGGGCAATAGACATTGTGATGGGCTGCTCCCATGTTGCACTAGAAGGCTATGCGTACTCGGCTAGCGGCAAGGTGTTTCAGATTGCGGAGAACACAGGCATTCTCAAGTACAAACTGTACGAGTTGAGCATTCCTGTCACCATTATTCCGCCCACCGAAGTCAAGAAGTTTGCTACAGGCAAGGGCAACGCAGACAAGAACGCCATGTACGCAGCGTGGTCACACGAAACAGGTGTGGACTTGAAGACTCTGCTCACGCCAAAGCGTGCAGATTCCGTGAGTCCCGTGAGTGACATCGTGGACTCGTACTATATCTGCAAGCGTATGTTTGAGTCTTTGCCTGAAGACTTGCGCTGCGATACCGATTAAGGAACCGTGGTGGTGTCGTCCTGTGGAGCAGGCTGTGTGGGCTGCTCGGGTTCTGCCTTGTCGTCAAGACGCAGAGGCTTGTTCACGAATTCCTTCCAAGCCCACGCAAGAATCAGCAGCAGGATGGGCACATACCACAGTATCCATCCCCAATTGCTTGTGATCTTGTCGCCGTTCAGAATGTCGTGCTTGAGTTTCAGCATGACAGGGCTGTCCGATGTGGTGTCAGGAACGATAGCAGGCGCGGTGTTACACGCTGCAAGGCAGAGAAGAGACAAGATGTATGCTAGTTTACGCATGGCTTCTCCTTAAGACTTGTTGGAAGCAGCGGCTGAACCAAAGTAGAATCCTACGATGCTCACCAAGATTTGACGAGTTTCAGACGCAAACAGGAAGCCGTTGATCTCTACGAAATACTTGCGGGTGGACTGCGGAATAAGTCCGAACAGCCCCTCGGGAGTGGTTGCGTCCACTTCCACGAATGTGGGTAGACCGAAGAACGGCAGGATAAAGGGAGCCATCAGGGTGGCAAACAGCACAGCCAGCACGATGAGTTGCCGAATGCCTTTGCCCGTGTCAAGCGGAACTCGTACTGCGGCTTTGTCTTGGTTTTCTGTGGTCTGCTTGTTTGCCGCTATGAGGCGTTCAAAGATTTCCTTTTGATCCTGACTCTTCTGAGCCATGTATCGAAACAGGAATCCTGTAGCCGCGCCACCAACGAGCGAAATGAGTTCAGTGCTAATCATGTGGTCACTTCCTTTCTTGAAGCCGCTATTACTATTTAGGTCTGCGGGGGCTTACGGCGACCAATATTTTGCTTCTTCTTTCGCTGTGCGGCTGTGGACACAGGCGGAAGATCAGGGGGAAGTCCTGCAATACTGCCACCGCCTGCGATATTCGTGGGTGGCGGGGACGACACTGCTGGCGGAATTTCTTCTGTCACAAACGAGGAAAACGGCTTTAGTTTACGGTTGCCCATATGTGGCTCCTCCGAACACCATGAAGTGTATGCGCTCCGTGAATCCCAGTTGAAAAATTGAAGCCGACCTGTTCCATGAATTGTCTGTGGAGTTCTGCTTCAGTGAAACCGCTCGGAAGCCACCTGTGTCCTTTTTGCGTCTGTCCACCATGAGCATGGAATACTCTAGTAGAGCGGTGTAGTCGGTTGCCGTTGTTGCAGCCGCTGTAGGCTCGTACTCTCCGCAAAGAATCACACAGTAGTTGCTGTTGGTCATGGTCTTCACGAATGAAATATCAAACTCGGAGTTGCTGCCTGCTGACACGCCCTTGACATTAAAGCCGTTCTCAATGTACGCGCTCAACGGACTGCTGTAGCCCTTGTTCGGTGGAATCACAATGGTTCCGTATGCGGTGGCAGTGCGCTTGGACAGCAGATTGGTGAGTGCAGATGTGTAGGTTGCACCCGTTACACCAAAGCCACTTGCGCCAGGCACAAGACTCTTGCGTGCGTCTTGGTTGCCCAAAACGGGAGCAGTACTTTCCGTTTTGATGTACGGAGTAGCCACGGAGCCTTCTTCTAGTTGTGCGCCCCAAAGGTAGAAGACTTTGCTTTGTCCTTGATAGTTAAGCGCGCCAGTATCATCGGCTATATTTACGAATATTCCAGTTTGGTTGTTGTTAATAGCAACAGTACCATTGAAATATCCACTCACCGTAATTCGGAACCATCCGCCACCAACATCAGTAATAGACGATGACACTATAGTTGCGCCGTTGGTAACAGTACTCAATGTTTTGGTCTGCAAGTTAAAGGTTGCACCAAAATACACGGAACCAGCATCATAAACAATAACTCGTCCACGATATCGTGTTCCCGCTTTAACATAAACACTACCAGTAAATGGTTTGTTTACTAGCGACACAGAATAGTTGCCAGTGTACTGCTGTGTGCCTTTTTGACTAGAACCATCCGCAGTTCCTTCATTCAATACAGATGCAGTGTTTCCATTGGGTGCTTTGGTTCCATCCGTAGCAAGCGTAGTAGTTGTACTGTATCCACTCCATGCTGAATTGCTTAAGTCTTCACTCCACTTGAGTACATTCAGTACCGAAGGAGAACGCAGATCGGTATCTCGCGCAAGGGCAAATGACGCAAAATTGATGTACAGATTTCCAGAAGGAAAATCCTGTTGAGTTGCGGTGTTTCCGCCAGCACCAACAGGTCCAGGAAATCCCCAAGTGGCAATCTGTACGCCTGCGGTTTTTCCCGCTGCGGTCGCACCACCCGCGCCTGCCATGTCTCGCATGGAACTCAACAAACAAGGCGCATTGAATGAACTCACTTCGGGAGTGTACACCGTGACATATCCACCGCCACCAAATCTTTGGGGATTGGAAAAGGTGATGCCGTGCAGCCCAGTCGAAAGGCGCAGCACGGAAGAAACACCTGATGAGTCCATTAATTGCGAGACAACCTGTGATGTCCCTGCCTGAATGTTTGCCCATGCATCACAAGTTGGAACAGGCGTGGTGTTTGATGTGAAGTTTGAAGCAGAACTTGCCATTAGATTACCACCACTCCTAGACTTGATGCAGCATTGCTCCACAGCACAATGTTGTGAACCTGATTGCTTGTTCTGCCACTTCCGCTGAAAGGAGCGGTGGAAGCACTGTTACAAATGAATCCAACACGCACCCAAAATGAAGTAGTTGTTTTGGGGTACAGGGCAGAGTTCAGCACATGGGCAAACTGTGGATACAGCGGACTGGTCCATCCGTATGCCTGCACCATTACTTTGTACTTGGTGTCGCGCATGGGAGTAATAAAGGAGAACTTCAATGCTCCTGCTCCACCATTTCCACCCATTCCTGTCTGTGTGGCGTAGTCTAGCCGCAGGTTGTACCCGTCTACGAAGTTCTTGGCATCAAAATCTGCTTGGGTGGTTGCGGTGATAATGTGATTGCCAGTAACGCACCACGCCTTCACGGTGTTGTTGTGTGCAAAGAATGGAAGTACAGGTGAGTTTGCCATTACAGTTGCCTTAGAATCTGTGCCAATTTTCCGTCCATTGGGATGTCCGAGACTACGATGCCGTCAAACATCATCCCTTCCTCTATGTATTCCAAATACAGGAGGACGGTCTTGAGTGCGGGGTGGGTGTCCCGTTCCAATTTGTGAAACAACATACGCGCAGCAGGAGTACGCCCAAACACATTTCCAAGCACCACCAAGTGGTTCAGCAGCAGAATGGTGCGGAGATTGCCGCTTCTCATGTACCGCTTCAGCAACCGCTTCACATACTTGATTTTTGAAATGTCTTCCAAGAATTCAGGCATACCCATGCAATCAGGATTGGTGTAGTTCCCCATCGCATACAGAGTGAAATTTTCCTTGGTCAAGATTTTGAAATCCATGATAAAGAAGTGCTGAGATTACCAGCGCATTCCGTGCTTGTTGAGCATATCTTTGATTGCCTTCTGCTTTCCAATCACATTGGCTGCGCCTGTGTGTGGTGAAGGCTTCTTGACGGGCTTCTTGGTTGCGGCTTCCTTGACGGTCTTCTTGATGCGCTTGGTTCCCTTGCCGCTCTGGTCGGCAATGTTGGAGCCAAGAGCAGGTTCCATCACGGGAAGACCCGTGGTGAACTCGGTGGTGACATCTTCCTTGACCGCCTTCTTCTTGTTGCGGAGCATGGTGAAGTCCTGTGCGTCAAGTCGCTTGTTCTTGTTGACATCAAGTCGCTTCTGACCGCCGATGAGGGCTTCGTCAACGACTTGTTCCTTCACAACCTTGTGACCAGGAACAGTGATGCTGCCGTACTCGCCAACATCAACCACATAGCCACCGCCGTGCTGCTGTGCTTTTCCGCTTCCGCCGTTGTCGTGGCGAACAATCTTGCCCTTTACCATCTTGCCCTTGTGGGGAACCTTCACTCTGTCTCCCGCCTTGAGCATTTCTTCAATCTGCTCAACCTCTTCTCTCATGCCGTGTTCAGCCTTGCGCCACTTGTTCAGTTCACGCTTGTTTACCTGATACGGACTGCCTTCTTTGTCCGACTTGCGTCCGTACTTGTGTACAAGTTCAAGGTAGTTGATGCGCGAACCACGGGCGTATCCTCTGTCCCGTTCTTTGGCAGTCTTACCCTTGTTCAGAGCCTTTGAAGCCTTTTCCTTCTCACGATCAATTATAGCCTGACGAGCAGGAGTGAGTTCTTCATCAAGTTCGGCGGCTTCCTTCACGGGCTTGCGCTTGCCCTTCACGATCTTGCCGCCGCGACCGTACAGTTTTTCAGACTCGTATTCCTTGGTATCACGCGCAATCAGACGGCGCACAGCAGTATCGTGCTTGTCTTCCAGTTTGCGTCCACGCTCCGCAGCCTTGCCCGTCTTGTTCATCTTGGCTTCGTAGCCGCGTTGAGCCTTGACATCGTGCCGCTGAATCGCGTGTTCCATGTCTCGCTGACGAGCAGGAGTCTGTGCCATCTCGTCAATGCTGTCGCCGTCATGCTCCACGCCTTCTTCAGCCACAACAGGCTCGGTCTTGGGAGCCATTTTGGCGGTGACGCGATACAGCCCGTCTTCTGCCATTTCAATGGAAGCCAGCAGAGTGAACTCTTGCAGTCCTGCGGTGGGATTAGCCTTGCCGTTCATCACGACATTGCCTGTGTTGCCGTCAATGCCGTCAACGCGACCGAACAGGGTCACGGTGAGAGTAACAGGACCAGTGCCACCATCCTGCCACAGATACGGTGTCCACGGGAAATCCAGCATGAGCAGATTCAGGCGCGTCTTGATGCGGATGAACGCTTCGTTGGGAGACTGAAAGGTGCTGCGGCTGATGGCATTCAACATGGCGTTGATCTGTGCCATGCGCTCAGGACGAAAGTTGACGGGTCCGTCTTCGGTGTTGATGCCACGATTGGGATAGCCCGTGAGGGTTTCCTTGTACTCGCTCTCACTCAGTGTGTTGCGGAAATCCTTGAAACGCTTGGTGTTCTCTTTCATGTGCTTTGCCTTTGAAATTTCAATAGCAGCAAGTTGTTTGGCTGCCTTCTCTTTTGATGGATGTGTGCCTAGAACTTTTGTTCCGCTCTTGTCTGTGACTACGAACTTGCTGCCGCTCTTCTTGATCATGGATGGATCTCAATAATCGTCTGCATTTATTGAATGTTTCGATCCTTGCGAATAGTAATCGTCTTTGCTTTTACGATTCGCGTCTTGCTTTTTCTTGTTTTCTGCGGAGCGGCGGGCTTCTTCTTCTCTCTTCTTTACCGAAGCAGCCGCAGCAGCAGCCGCACGGCGGGAGCGGCGGGCTTCGGAAGCAGCCGCAGCAGCAGCCGCAGCGATTCCTACTATGCCCTCATCTACTGTAACGGCTTTCTTGCTCTTGCCCTTCTTTGTGCTGAAGGTCTTTGCAGCAGGAATGTCTGTGGTCTTCATTGTCTCGCTTGCGGTTGTCATGTAATCACTGGACTCTTTCACAGGCTTCTTGGTCGGCTTTGGCTTTTCAAGTTCATCGCGCAACTTGCGAGCCTGCTCCCGTGCCTTCTTGTTTTCCTGTGGGCTTTTGCGATTCATGGTGGTCATGTATTCGTTGAGTTCGCGCTGAAGATCAAAGAATGTCTTGCCTTCACTCACGCTCTTCCAACTACCGCCCTGCTCGTTGTACCACTTCACTGCCCAACCGTTGGCGTAAGCCGATGGGTACACATCAAACTTGGAGCGAGCCTTGGACTTGGCTTTCGCCCACAGTCCAGGATTGGTTGGCGTGTTCTTTTCCATGAGTTCCTGTGCGGCTTCAAGCAAACCAAACTCGTCCATGCTTTCGGTGTTGGGAGTCTCAAACGACTCTTCCACGCTCTGATTGCCCAGAGTCTTCTTGAAGGCATTGAACAGGGTGGGGGAACCAGTGATCTTCTTGACCATAGAGTCCATCATGTCAATCATCAGGTCACGGTACACCTTGGACGCGCTCATCTTGACGGCGGTTTCAGGCGACTGTAGAGCGCGGCGGGCAGACAGCACATCCTTCTTCTTGACCAATCCGCTGCGGAGCAGGGTCTTGGTGCGTTCGGTTTCCACGCCCTCGGTGGTCATGCTGGGTTCTTTGGACAGGCTGGCACGGAGGGCGGTGTACAGGTTGCGGTTGTTTAGTACACGATCCACCACATCAACCAGAATCTCCTGCATGAGCATACGATACGCAGGGTTCTTCATTGCCTTCTCGGGGTCTTGCAGCAGAGCGGCAGCGCGGCGCACATTGTTCTTGGAAACCAAGCCAAGGCGCAGCAGCGAATTGAGTTTCGATGAGATGGCACTCTCTTTTCCGATTCCGTCCATAGTGGGTTCTCCCTTTTCTTTATTTAGACGATTTAGAGTGGCTGGTCATGTGGGGAGAGTTACCTTTTCCACTCCGCTGAGTCTCGGGTTCGACCCGTCTTTTTTGAATCACAGCCCGCTTGCGCTCTTTGGGGGTCATTTCACCCACCGTTTCAGGGGTTTTGCTGCTCACCTTGTTGACAGGGCGGCACTTGGGGTACTTGCCGCTAGAGGTGTCGTGGCGACCACACGGCGGATACTGCCCTGTCTTGGGGTCTTTCTTGCCGCCAATGTCTACCCACTTCTCTTTGAACCACCGCGCCAAGTCTTCGTCAATCTTGCACGGGGGAGTGGGGAATATTTTATTGTGCTTAGAGAAGCCGCCAGTTTGACCAGGCGTATCAGGTCTGCGCTTAGTCTTGTCGCTTTCCATGAGACGAACCGCAGCAGCGGAATAGATGCTGCCGTAGTCGATGCCTTCCTTGACACTGGTCTTCATGCCGTGCTGAATGTCTTGGAACAGTGCCTTCACATCAGCAGCGTTTGCGCGGCGTGGCATTCCGCTCCTGAAAGTCTTGAAGTCGTTCTCCGCAGCGGCTGCGCGTAGTTTGGATGCGCTCATGCCTTGCACACCTGTAGCACTCTCGTCCCGCTTGCCTGCAATCACAATATTCAGGCTCTTGAGTTTCAGGCGGTCTTTCCTGCGACTCGGCTCCATCAATTCCTTGAAGGCTTCGTATTTTTCTTGCCGATCTTCTCCACCAACAATATGCACATGGTCGTAGCCCTTTTCGGCAAGCCAGTACAACATATCAAACGGAGTCTTGATTTGGGGAATGTCCTTGAAGTTTGCGTCAGGAAAGAACCGCTTCAGGTACTTGAACTTCTGACGCGGCGAGAGTGGGTTCTTCTTGGGATCGTTTGTGCGACTGCTGAACATCGCGTAGTCCGCACCCAAACTCTTTGCCGTACTAACTACCTTATCGACTAGCAGTTGGTGTCCTGAAGTTGGTGGCTGAAAGCGACCAAAGGCAACCACGATGGATTTGCCCTGGGTCTTGGGTTTCGAAATATCTCTAACCGTTTTTGCCACTTAGATCACCTCCCGTATGCACTTCGGACACCAACTGCCAGTCAAGTTTTCTTCCAAGTTTTTTCAACAGTAAAGTTGCTGCGTGAGAAGTCCAATCGGTCTACTAGTTTCACTGCCTTGTTGCTCATGCGGTCGATTGCCACGAAACCTTCGGGTGTCGTGACGCGATATCCCTTGCCGTCCTTGATGAAGGTCGAAACCTCACCCTCAAGGGATGCAAGTTTGTCGCGCACAACCAACTTCAACTGCGCGACAGAGTTATGTAGGGCGAACACCCGACCGATCTGATTACGGTTTTTCCGTATCCATTCCATCGTGGGTGTTGGCTTTGTGCTTGGTTTCTTCCTGACGAGTGCCGATTTTGATTGCAGGAATGCAATCAATTGATTCACATCAGCGTGTGAACTGGCAATCCCTTTAGATACAAGAGAGTTGATGTATCCTTTGATAGCCTGTTTCACCCCATCGTTCTTTCCGATGGCGTTGAGTATTGCTTTCAGAGATTCGGCAGTGCGCGTGAGCGATTGGATTGAGGCTTCAATTGTTCTACGATCCGTTGGGCTGAACAGTGCCGAGCCAGAGGCAACACGAAGTGTGGCGTTGTCGAACCACACATCCTTGCTCTTCTTCAAGTACGAGATATCGGGGTTGAACCGCGCACTCATGTCCTGCATGGTGTTGCCTTCGTATGCAGTATGGAACACGATTCCCATCTTGGCTGCACTCATGCGCTTCGCCAAATCGCTGTTGGCACTCACTGCGTACCTGATGGTGTTTGCTTGGAAAGTGAGATAGGCTTTTCCGTCAATCTTTTCCCGTTGCAGAGTATCGTGCTTGAACAAGAAGTCTCCTTGCAGCACACCACGCACACCTAGTTTAGACAGGTGCTTCAGAGCGAGTTTCAGTTTTTCGTTTAGTCCACCCTCGGGGTGGTTTGCGTCTATGTCCGCATCAGTGAAGTTTAACTTGGGTGTCACATTGAACACGCTCTTCGTACCAACGAAGAACTTGCCAGTTGATGGATCTGTTCCGCAGAATATTGCGGGTGCGCCGTCCCACTTCACGGTGACATCGTATGCGCTTGGTTCGTTTGCGCCCAAAGCGTCCATCAAACCAGTGATGGACTTCATGCTGCTGACAAAGCCAGAGTATCCGCTGTTCAGCATCTCGTCTTCAAGATGCTCCAAGTGGACATTCTTTCCAGTCTTTTTTACAGCCTCAACCAGATGTTCCGTGAATCGTATCAAAGGCGTCCTCCGCTTCCGTATTTAGGAAACGCGGACGGGCTGCTCGGCGCGATAAGTCTGTATTGCTTCCACCAAATCAGGAACATAGTCCATTGGATCAGCGGTGAATACCTGACAGCCTCCGTCTTCCACCCCAATCAGAATGGCAATATTTCGCAATTCCTGTCCAGTGCGATCCTGCCACATAAGGGAATACGCGGTAGCCTGCATGAAGTAATCCTGAATTGCGTCTTCCGACTTCGGGTAATTGGATGACTTGAAGTCAATAACGGACGGAACGCCGTCAAACTCCCCGATGCAGTCGGTGCGCCCTGCCAAGCCCACACGCTTCGACCAGAGCGGTACTTCAATGGCGAATATCTTGCCGATACGGTCAATGTCTTCCCGCATGGCGACAAACAGATCCGCCTCACTCGTCCCTGCTGCTTCAGCGAGCGTAGTTGGCGTAAGATCGTTGCGGAGATAGGTTTCAATGATCGAATGTAGTTTGGTTCCACGGGAAAGTACTCGCTTGGATTCTTCGGGATTGTCGCGCCGCCACTTGGCAAAGAACGCACGCTTTTTCCATCCCGTCACGGTGGTGACAGACGGAAAAATACCGTCAGGAGTGCTGTATCTCCTGCCTCCGTTGCTTTCTACGCTTTCAATATTTTCTTCAAGCGTCACTAGTTCATGCTGAAAGGTCTTCATGTTTAATCGTCTGGTGTCTCGTCCACTACTTCCGCGCCTTCGGGAAGTCCGTTGGGCTGCTGCGTTTCCTTGGGTGGAACCGCAGACTGATTGCGGTTCTGCCACTGATTTGCAGCCTTCCATTCAGGATTGTTCTTTTGATTCTGCTGAACCCAAGCCAAGTACTGTCTCATGTTGCTCATGGTGTTCTCCTAGTAGTATGTAGGGGCGTTTCTCAATCTGAAGAATTGCGTTCCAATATTTCGGCGTATTCAGAAATGAATTCCGTACACGCTCCCGTATATTCCGATGCGGCAGAAGAAAATTGGGTGAATATCTGCTGTGTGAACGGGTGTGCGCTTCCAAGACGAACCACTGCGGGCAACAAGATTGCCGTGGTGGCTTCCTGAATATACGAGTACTTGGTGTCGAAGCCGTGTTCACACGATTGGCGCAGGGCAAGTACTTGCAATGCTTCGCGGAAGGGCTGTTGCTGTCGCTCGGTGAGAGATTGCAAGCATTCCGTAGCAGAGCGTATGAGTGCTTCCACACACGCAGCGGATGTACTCTTGATGCTGTAGTCACACTCTTCCTTGATGGTCAAGAACTCAAAGGGCGTGGTCTTTTTGCGAAGATCGTTCATTACTGCGCGGTATTCGTAGAACTCCATCTCTTCCCCGATCACCTTTACGATATCGGTGTTGTGCATGGCATACGACAGACTGCAAATGCGATTAAACATTTCGCGGGACGAGAACGCCTCTGCGTACACAGACTGATGAGCATTGCTCCAACACTTGAACAGCGAATGCACCTTGGGCTTGTAGCGTGTCTCGGTGTGCTTGGCAGTCACACACAGTACCGTAGGAGCGAATCGCTCTGTAAGGCTGTCCACCACCGCGTTTACGAGTGCAGGATCAGATGCGTCAGATGCCTTGCACCACAGCGAAAGCGTGGACTGCGGGTTGGAATACAGATATGAAATCGAAGCAAGTCCTTGAGCGGACTTCACTGTAACCGATCCACCACCATCGGTTTGCTCATGTTGAATCATGTTGTTATCTTTTCTTGCTACGCGGACGCAATCCAAATGTCAAACGCTTACGCATTGAAAGTTTACGCTTTCGCTTGGCTTGTGATCTCTTGCCACGAGCCTTTCGTGCTGCTCGTTTTGCAGTGAGTTTCATTTTACGCAATTGACTCGTAGCCCGCTTCACACAGGTACGCGGTCCTCTTTTCTTGAAGCCAGGAGCGCACTTGAAGATGATGCGCTTGCGTCCCTTGCGAACCACGATCTTGCGCTTGGCAGCGGCTTCGTTTAGTTCTTCGCCTTGAATGTCAACCGATTCTTCAATCTCTTCTGCGTCATCGTCTTCAATGCTGATCTCGGCTTCTTCCACCGCGTCAAGAATGTAGATGACACCATCTTTTTCTTCCCACTCCACCTCGTTCTCGTCAAGGTAGTCTACCACATCTTCATAGGAAAGCGAGGGCATATCCAAAACAATCTTCTCTTCCGTGAGTTCAGCGTCAAACTCCTCAAAGACAATTCTTTGAAGTGAGCAGAATGCGTGGTCGCGTAGTTCTTTGAATGGCTTCATGTTTGGAATCCTGGTTTCTCGGCTCGCTTCTCGCCTGCTTCTCTTCCCTTACCACGGAAATACACGCGAGGCTTTATGTCTTCTTTGCTTGGAACGCGCTTCAGGCTCTTGCCATCCTCAAATATTATGTCTACCCCGTCATTCACGCGGTCATACACGGGAGTTCCACCATCCAATCCAAACTTGATGAAATTCAACTCTCCGTTTTCTATTGCAAGCCAGAACAAGTCATTCATCTGATTTCCAAAAGGATTGCCTTTGTCTTTGGTGATGTCTTCAAAAATGGTTTCACACATAACCTTTTTCGTGAACTTCTTATCTGGTACATCACGCACGGACTTGGACTGCAAGAACTCCATTGCAATCTGAGAACCTTCATTCGTGCTGTTTTCAGAAATGATACGCACGAACTGATATGCAGTCTTCAAGTTCTGTGGAATCTCTGCTCCCTCCAGCAATTTCAATATGTCGCCAGGCTTTACCGTGTTGGACTTTCCTGTTTTTGCTTTTGCAGACAGTTTTTTCCACGACTTTCCACGATTGAAAGACATCATGTAGTCATACATTCCCTGATTCTGTGCAGCAGGATATTTAATCAGTACATCATCGGGTCGTCCATCAAACAACTTGAACTTGACAACACCAAGAGGACCAAGAGTTTCACCGAAATCAGTCAGAATCTTTCTCTTGTGCGATTGCACCGAAGGCTTTTTCAAATGCTTCTTGAGGTTGTCATCGGTGACTCCTTCTCCTTTGAGATAAGAAACCACCATGTCAAGATAGACACCGAGATCCTTTGGCAATTTGCTGATTCCCGCATCAAGAAGTTTCTGATACTCCTTGAATGTCAGGGCATCGCCTGCCATTTTGAATGTGCGTGGATCTAGTTTTGCTTCAGCCACGATTCACCTCACTTTTTTGCTTGGGAATCCGTCTTCTTGTTCATAGTTTCGCGTTGCTTTATATCAACCTTCATCAGATCCCAATCAGATAGTTTTCTCTTCTGTGGCATCTTGGATTGGGTTTCGGTAATGCAGATCATACCAACATCGGTGAAGTCAGCAGACTCCCAAATCAAATCCGCTCCGCGATCAAGCAGCATACGGTGGCTCTTCTTGCCGATCACTTGCAGCCCTGTGCCTGCAACGCGCAACTCTACTTCGTTGGTTCCCACCATGTACACCACATTGCCCATGTAGCGAACCTTCTTTACCTTCACGGATGTTTCTTTGCCGTTCTTGGAGCCGTAGATTTCAAAAGTGGTGCCTTCAGGCTTCTTGTTCATGGTGGCGAGTAGATCCTGGGCGGTCTTCTCGTTCTTCTGAACTTCGTTACTAGCACGGGCATCGCGGTTTACCTGCTGTGCAAGCGATGCAACAGGATTGCCCTTCTTGTCAACTTTGCGGTCGTTGTTGCCGCGCTGAAGCACCGCACCGTATCCGAATGTGTCAGGCTCGTCACTGGCAATTCGGGGCTTCTTGAACTTGGCTTTGGCGGCTTCGTTCAGCGACTCAACAAGATTCTGTATACGCTTTGTGCCGAATTTGCTCATGGTCCATTCCTTCTGTGTTTTGGCTTCAGGCTTCTTCTCGGGAACAGTTTGTCCCTTGTTGCTTTGGCTTAGTAGTCCGCTGTCCTTCTGAAACTTGTTGGAGAACGCAATGATTTCATCAATAGGAACAGGCTTGCCGTTCTTGCTGATGGTGCGTGTTCGCATTGTGGCGTTTGCGCCCGAGCCATTAGCAATGTCCACGGCGCACTGCGCTGCCCAACGGTGGTGACCGTCAACCACATATCCATCACTCACATAGATGGGATCAAGCAGACGCTTGGCTGCTTTTCCGTAGGTGTCGGGATCGGCTTGTGCTGCAAGCAGTGAACCGTACATTGCCACTACCTTGCTGCCTTGAAGTTGTCCCTGAATAGGCTTCAGAGATGTGACATCCACATCTTTTTCCTCAATGGTGTATCCTGCACCTTCAAGAGCCGCACGATACTCTTTCTCCAAGTTGATTTCTGCCTTCAGGTCTTCGGGAGTAACCTGATCGGGAGAAGTGTATCCCTTGCCTGCCATCAGTGCCTTGAACGCGGTGCTGTCCTTGCGTTCAGGGTTTACGAAAGACGAGAACTGCGGCATCTGAATGCGTTCAATGCCCTTGCTGACCTTCTCACCTGTTTCGGGATCAAAGCAGAATCCCAACTGCGCGAATGTCTTGGAACACAACTCAAACTCGTATCCCACTTCTCCACGCATAGCCGATAGCGCAGCGTGGTTCATCTCGTCAACGAAACGCCGCTCTTCTTCAGGTCGCCCAAACACAGACTCCTTGGTGTTTTGCGGACCAGTGAACTGCCTGTTCTTGATGGCTCCTGCAACCACATTGGCTTTGCGGATGTCCTTCTTGGCTTTTGCGTCAGCAGTGGCTTTTTCGTCAGGCTTGACTTCCGCATCGTATTCGGTTGCAGGATTCTCTTTTCCTACTTCCGCGTGTTGGACTTCAGGCTGCGCTGCTGGTTCTTTTTTTGCACCCGCTTCGCCACCTTGCGGTTGTGCTTGACGCTGCGTATTACTGGTTGTCGCTTGCGCTTGGGGAGTTCCTGCTCCTCCTGCTGCGGGTCGGGCTGTTGGCTGTGCTGTTGGCTGTGCTGCATTCGGTTTAGGTTCTGCCTTTCCACCCTGTGGGGCTGCTGTGGGCTTCTTCTCGTATCCGTCCGCGTCCAATTCAACCTTGCGCGAGGTGTCGCCTGGATTGTCCACTCGTCCCGCAGGACCAGCCTTGCCAGCAAGCCACGCCTTCGCGTTGTCTTCGGAATCAAAGTATTCAGTCTGTCCGTCCTTGTTCTTTGCACCCCAATTGCCACTGGCAGTCTGCCACGGCTCGCCCACCTTGTGCGCCGTCTTGGCAGCAGGCTTCTTGTCTGCGGGCTTTACAGGCACAGCAGCGGCTTGCACTTCAAAGATTGCGGAACGAAGGCTCTTGTAAGGTTCAATGTCCATGTTCATACTCCGTAACTGCGCGTGATGGCGGTGATCTTGTCAATCTGTGCAGCAATCTTTTCTGCACGACCTTCCCACTTGATGTACGGCTTTTCGGGATTCTTCATAAGATTAGTTAGGAGAGGCAGAATCATCCGCTCAAGCGTCTGCAATTTTTCCTTGCACTCGTCCCGTGTGGCGTTAGCCCGTTCTTCCACCTCGTTCAGCACACTAGACAGGCTTTCGCCTTGCGACTGCACCGCTGCATTCAGTTCGTGCAGTTCCATGTTCAGTACACGATCAATCTTTTCTTCCACTCGTGTCATCTGTGTGAGGGACACAGGCTTCAGTGCAGCAACAGCATTTTTTAGTTCAGTGATCTGTGCTGCAATGGCTGCAACTGCATCAGGTGAAACAGACGGAAGGGGAGGAGTTGGTGGTGTCACCACCAGACCCAACTCCTCCCCTGTTACCGCCGTGAAGCCAAAATCAAACTCTTCAGCCATTGTGGATTACGAAACTACCCAAGTTCCGCTCCCGCCCGATGGGGTGTTGAAGTAAACCGATGCGGTGAATCCGCCGTTGACGACTCCTCTGCCTTGGAAGTTCTCAAATGTGCTTCCTACAACACCTGATGTTCCACGGGTAACACCAACAGCATCAAGGTTGAACGCTGCACCTGTAGCGTAAGTGGTGGCAATGGTTGACCACACGCCGATGTGAGCGGTTTCGCCTGCTGCGGCAGAAGTGAATCCGCGAACAATATACACGGTTCCATCACCGAACGACAACTGATCGTAGGTGGAAACAGCAACAGGACCACGAGCCACGAAAGTTGTTCCTGCTCCGCTGGTTGCTCCCGCTGCAAGTGTAGCACCTGTGGCTAGCCGCCGTGCATATCCTGCACCGCTGTTCACAAACTTTTTGATGAAGATGCCCACGGTCTGTCCTTCGATTGCTCCAAGACTGAAGCCGCTTGCCATTGTCTCACCGCGAGGGTTCTGCAATGCAGCCTCAGTTCCTGAAGCCAAAGACGAGGTAATACTGCCGAATGGGGGGAATCCTGTACCCGTGGTGAGTCCAGTGATGCCGAAGCCAAGTCGCTTGGCATACCGTTCGATTAGAAGTGCGCCAGTGCGTCCTGCCGCGCCTGCGGTACCGTGTGCGCTGAACAAGTGGGCAAGTTGGTTGCCGAGTTTGTTAGCCTTTCCGAGTTCTACTGATCCTGCTGTGAATGCCATAAGAGTTCTCCTTTTGAGCGATTTTGGCTGTCGGTATTATTTAGTATCCGCAGCGAGTAGCCACGGGTACACTTCAATATTCAAAAAATCACCGCCACTTGTTGTTGTCTTTGGAACGATTGGTGTGGCGAGACACGAGCCGTATGTTCTTTTTCCCGTTGTTCAGCGCGTTTCCGTCCTTGTGGTCAATCTCGCGTCCATCGGTGCTTTTTCCTTCGCGTCCCATTTTGCGAAGAATACGCTTGCGCGAAGTTTTCTTCTTCATGGCTTTACGCTGCTTGGGCGTGGGGTTGTCGCCGCCGTACATCTTGGCGTATTCAGCCTTGTAGTCACGGGCTTCGGGAACCATGCCGCGCAGCGGATTGAGCGGATCTTTCCACTTCATACCCTTGGGTGGATGGGCAGACGCTTCCACTTTGCTCCACGGTAGCACAGCCAGTTTAGCCGTGGTCACCGTGCGCTTGTTCTGAAGCGGTCCTTGACCGCTCACCATGCGATCTGTAATCTCATAACCGTACTGCTTGCCAAACCGCCGCATCATGGCACTGTAAACGGCATCGCGCTTGCCTTCGGATGTCTTGGACACCATGTCAAACTGTTTGGGCAATTCCTCAAATGTTTCGGTATGCCACTTCAAGAACATCTTTACGGCTTCAATCACCGTTGCCAGTATGCGGTACGGCTTGCCTGCGTGGGTGAGTTCATGTGAGCCGTCAAGCGTGAAGTTGATTTCCCACCCGTTGTTGATCTTTGTAATATCAATGTTCAGGTACTGACCGTTTTCGGTCTGTGCTTGATAGGTGACTTCAATGGTTGTCATGCCGTGACCGATCCGCTTCATTTCACGCACAGGAAGCGGACGATCAAACAGTTCAGTGAGATAGGAGCGAAATGTGTTCACGCTTTACCTCCCTGATACAACTCACCAAACTTGTGCTGTTTGTCCAACCAAACAATGGTGGGTGCTGCCATGCCCCCACGCGCAATGTCCAACTCATGCACCGTGCCGCCCACTGCGGCGGCTGCTTTACGCGCAAGTGCTTTGTAGATGCGACCACGCGCAGGATTGGCACTGGTCTTGGTTCCAATGATGATTCCGCGAACGGGATGGTTGTTCTTGACGAATTCACGCGAAGCGTCCACCACCGCGCCAAGCACAGAAGCAGCACCGCCTGTACTCAACCAATTCAGGTCTTCATCTGTGCCGCCGCTATCAAATTTCCAATAGAACTTGCTGATGTCCTTGGGTTTTGAGCCAACTGGGTACGGACGGGGCGGCATACGCTCAAGCGATGTTGCGTGGCGAGAAAACGACAACTCGTAGATGCCGTCAGGCTCCAAGCCGTAGAACAGCAAAAATTCAGGGTATTCGTTTCGGATCTGCACAAGTGGAGTAAACTCCACCGAGTACACATACACTCTTGCTTTTTTTGTGTAGAACTTGTGCAGGCTGTCAAAGTGATTCTCTGGCGTGACTTCCAATTCCTTTTCCACCCACTGCGTGAGTTTGCTTCCACGATCAGGAACAGGTATCAAGCGACCGTCTTTTTCCTGCACATGAAAAATGAATTGATTGTAGCCCATGCGTTGCAGGGAAAACTTTGTGTCAAACAGTTCGGTGAGATATGAGCGGAAGTCTATCATACGGCTTTACGCTTCACCTTTCCGTGCAGTTGACGGGAGAAAATTTCGGAGCGGTAGTCCACAGCCTTGTCGGAGTATGTGGTGTAGCCGCCCTTTACCCACGAATCAGCGTAGGTCATCTGATTTCCGCCTGTCATCTGCGACAACTTCAAATTCGTGACTTCAACGGTGTCACCCAAACGAATGGGCGGCAACCCTTCCTTGCGATCCGCTGTGCCAATGTAGCCCATGAGCATCCAGCCTTCATCGGTCTGAATGCGAACACGCCATCGCCACACGCTCATCTTGGCATCATACGCTTTCTGACCAGGAGTATCCACATACGGACTCTTCCCATCTCGTTCTCCAATGCGGAAGCGCGTGTTCCTGTACTTCTTGGTCTTTACGGGAATATCAAACACAGGATGCAACTGCACAATCTTGCCGCTGATGTTGAACGGCTTACGAAAGTACTCGGGTTTGGGCTGCGGTGTGTCGCCTTGTTCCACGCCTTCTTTCACGGTTTTCTTCTGACCAATCCCGTACTTCTTCAAAATTGCATCTCGCTTGGCTTGCAGTTCTCGCTGCCGTGGTGAAGCGGGCATGGTTTTCAGGATTTTAATTGTCAGGCGATTTGCTTCTTTGCGGTCTTCAGGCGACATCACAGCCCACGGATCTTTGAAATCCTTGAAGTCATGTGAGGTTTCATTTTTGACCCACTGCATTACCATAGCCTTGGCTTTCGCTAGTGTATCCACGACCTCATCAGGCTGTCCACCTTCACGCACTCTGCGAATGAGATTTGCTTCGGGACCACCATCCTCTTCATACGATGCACCACTGCCATCGTATATGCAGTATAACTTCTTGCCTATCGGGGCATACCCGCGATACTCGTTGCATTTGGAAATCATGTACTTGCCGTGGCTTGTGATCCATGTGTTTGGACGCTTGCCTTTCACGATGGTAACCGCAGCAGCCTCTGTGATTTCTACGCGCTCCTGCATGAAATGCGAAAACCCTTTCATATCGCGCCCTCCACATCCATGTCAACCACTGTGTAGCCAGGGAACATACGCGCCAGATTGTTTGCCACGCGATTCTTGCCGCGTTGAAGCGCACGATCACGCAGCAGATTTTGTCCTGTTGCCGCAGAGATAAGCGAAACGGTCTTGCGGAAACGGTCAACGCGACCCTGATAGTCAGGCATACCGCTTCCGTTGGTTGATCGTTCAACCGCACTACGATATTCAGGAATATCGTGGTGTATCACATCAGCGGTTTGGTGTGGCGGAATTTCCCACACTATGATCTTGCCGCCGTCCCACCACCACAACAGCGGCAAGTACTGGCGCAGAGTCTTGACATCATTGGTTGGCGGCAGTCCCCACTTCTCAAGCCAACGAGCGTTGGGATTGTCGTGACCTGTTGAATCGTAAGCCGCATAGGTCTTGCCGTCATAGGTGGTTTCAGCACGCAAACGCTGAAGCGTCTTTGCAGCGGTTTTCTTGTAGCCGCGTGGCTTCCGTGCGCCCTTTACGGCTTTGGTCTTGGAGATCACGGCTTCGCGTAGATGTTGAGTAAAAGACTTCATGCGATTTTCCTTGCGCGTTTTACTATTTCAGAGTGATCGAATGCAAGTTGAGGCATTTTGTTCACGGGAAACCACTCTGCTGCGCTTGCATCATCTGCACCGCGAACCCGTGGATTGAAGCCCTTCGGAAGCGTAACGGTGAACGCATGGGAGCGCGACCACGATTCTGCACTGTCGCGTGGATCGCGTCCACCACCCTCGAAAACTCCGATATGCTTTATCATTCGCTGCTGTGCAGGGGTGAGTCGCAGTCCTGTTTCTTCTTCCAATTCACGAACCGCTGCTTGCAGAGGCGATTCCGCCCCACCCTTCCACTCTTCTCCGCGCTGTGCCGTGGTGTTGATGAAGCCACCAGGGATTGCCCACTTGCCGCCTTCCACGCTGCCAGTCTTGCGCTTGATGAGCAGCAGTTCTTTTCCGTTCGCGCCTTCACGAAACACCACAAGATCCACCGTGGGATTTGCACCACGAAAAAAGTATTCTGTGATGTGGACGCGAAACGACTTCACGATGCGGTTCTCCACTCGTTTGGATTGTACCGCTTGAAATCCGATAGTCCGCGATTCAGTCCAACGCGCTCCACCACGACTGTGTTGAAGTTGCCACCGCTCTCGCTGATCTCGCGCAGTGCTGCACGAATGGAGTCGCCGTTGATGCCTTCCAGTGACGGTGAATTTCGTGCGCTTCCCGAGTACACCTTCAGCCAGCCCTTCATGTACGCAAGCCGCTGCACTTCATACGCCAGATCAATGTCTGTCTTCAGAATGCTGTCGCGCACACTTTCGGCTGTGTGTGCCTGTGGAGTGCCTTCGCTGTCGTACCAATTCATGTGGCGCGACACCAAATGCTCTGCTTCCTTCAGCAGTCCCCCATTCAGTTCTGCGGTGGAGATGCCGAATGCCCGTGGAGTCTTTACAATCTGCGTGACATGGAAGCCACTGGTGAACAGGAACCACTGCTTGGTGGGATGCCACCAGCCTGGCTTCATGTTGTAGCCGCCACCGCTCCACGGAAACGGCTGACGCGCCGACTGTGTGCGGTGCTGTGCTTGCGACTTTGCAAGAGCCTTTGCGGCTACCCGTGCCATGACTCCACCGTAAAGCCGTGCTTGCCGCCGCTCGTATGCAATATCTGCACGACTACGCGCTCCACTGGTAGCGGGTGGCGTGTACGCATTGGGGTTGTCCTCAATGGCGAGGCGTTCGGTAATGTACTGGCGGAATGTCTTCATACGGATATTTAGACCCAAAGAAAAACCCCCTTGCGGGGGTTGATCGTTTGCCAAGGTGGACTGCATTTATTTACTCTTCAGCACTGCGCCTATCGTCTTGTGGAGCCGCTTGTGGGCTGCTTCACCCGCCGCGCCCCCCACCATGCGCGATTCGTCCAGGTCACCGTGGAAGGTGTCCCAGTTGTCGATCACGATCTGTGCAGACGAGCCGCCCAGTACCATGCTGGGAACGCCGTTGCGCTTCAGGATTGCCCCTACCTTCGCACGGAGTGTGCCCCCACGGATGGAGGAGTCGCCCATCACGGGACGCAGTGCGCCGACCGCCTTCGGGGGAAGCCCTTCCATGAAATCGTGCAGTGCGGCTTTCACCCCGCCTTCGTGGAGTACGCTTTCGGTCTTCAGGGGTTCGCTCACGCGGGGAGTGGTGGGGTTCGCCTTTGTGGGCACAGGCTTCTTGCCCAATTTGTCCCCGTACTTGTCGTACCGTGTGCCAGCCTTGCTTGGCGGAATGGGAGCAGGAGTCTTTTCCGTTGTGATTTCAGCAATTACCGCTGCCAGATCGCTGCGGTTTTCGGGGGTACGGAACGGGAATGGGTCAAGAAATGGTTTCATTGTGGCTTCTCCTCTTGTGAAATTATGTAGGCTTCCACAGGGTCTTCTGCCTGTGACCACTGCCACAGTCTGTTGAACAATTCTCGCCGTTTCTCACAGCCATCACACTCCCGAATGCCTAGAGCGTGTGTCAGAGCGTGTACAGCGTCACCTAGACCGCGAACCGCGTTCTGGGCGTCTGGCAGGGGTTTCGTCCCATTATTTGAAATTTCACCCCCACTTTCACCCACCTTCTCCCACCCTTCGGAAACGGTGTAGAAATAGGGGAGCGTGTGTGGTGGCGTTCATTGGGGTCCGTACTTCCTACCACGCAGCGATGCAGCGCGATCCAGATTTTCACGGTAACGCTTGGGTAGACCCGCCCCCATTTTCCGCGTTAATTCTTTGAATTGCGAGCCTGGTCCTGCCGTAGCGTCTGCTCCCATCACAGGAACGCTGATGCCGCGCTGCACACCACGCTTCTTGCAAGCGGGACACGGCTGCTTGCACGGCAGGTCGCGGTCGTCTATTTTATGAATGGTTTCGAAAGCGTGGGCGCACTTCGCGCAAGAGTACTCATAGGTGGGCATAGTGTAGTCTCCTCTACACTATGTATGGCTACGGGATCAGCACCCCCGTGCGAGTTTCCTCATGTACTTGCGGTGTTCCCGCATCAGTACACGGCGTGGAATAGGCAATTTAAATTGCTTGCACAGTTCTAGAGCCTCGCGCTCGGTCTGTCGCTCTAGTGTCAGGTAGTCCTGTTCCCACCAAATAGGGTCGTCCCGCATCCACTGCTGAAAGTGGGCGTACTCATGGGCTAGGGTGTACAGCCAGTCGGAAGCCTTGCGACCGCCCACGGCTACACGCAGTTGACCGCTCTGCCCCTTGCGATGCCACGGCTCAATGAAATACCCTTGGCAGCGTTCACCGCCGCCGTTGACTTCGTAGCCACTAGACAGGGTAAAGCGCACATTGCACTTTTTGCACTGTGAGCGAACGGTCTTGAGAAAGTGTTGAACTCGGGGATTGGTCATGTAAGCCATTGGGAATCCTCCTGTTATGCCTACTGTATGTTGCTATTCTACCGCACCCAAAATTTCAAGAATAGGGGTGGATCAATACTTGAATGCGAAACAATATTTGAAAGGTATGGGTTTCGAGATCGAGAGTGTCGAGCGGGGTTCTTGAGGCATTGCGGGAATGGGTGAAGTGTGTCGCGGCTCGTGCGCTCGTGCAGGCGCGTGCGGGCAGCCGCCCCCCGTACAGGTTATCGGACTCGCTGTCCCCGTAAGTCCTGTATTCCCAAGGGTTTACGCAATCTATATTTGAATCCCCTGTTTCGCTTGCAAATATGCCCATTTTCCAGTACAATTTGGGTATGTCTACGCCTCTCGTTTCCACCGTCCCGACCGCACCCACCACCGCCAAGTCCATGCTGGCGCGTCTGCTGGCTACCGAAAACATTTCGGTGCAGCATGAGAACATTCCCACGGCATTTTTTGATCTGAAGGCGCGTAGCCTCCACCTGCCCATGTGGTCGGGTGTGAGCATGAACCTGTACGATATGCTTGTGGGTCACGAAGTGGCTCACGCCCTGTTCACGCCGCAGGACGGTTGGCGCGATGCCATCGACTCCGTGAGCGCGGCTACGGGTTGCAACAAGACCCTTGCCAAGTCGTACCTGAACATCGTGGAAGATGCGCGTATTGAGCGCATGATCAAGGCGAAGTTTCCTGGTCTCCGCGCTGACTTCATCAAGGGCTACGCCACGCTGAACGAGCGCAAGTTCTTTGGCGATCTTTCGAATATTGGCGAGATGTGCTTTGCTGACCGCATGAACCTGCACTACAAGTGCGGCGTTCACATTGGCACGGCGATCCGCTTCAGCGCGGAAGAGCAGGTGTTCGTTAGCCGCGTGGACGCTGCCAAGACTTGGGCGGATGTGGTGAGCATTGCCGAAGACATTATCCGTTGGGAGCAGTCGCAGCAGCAGGAGCAGGGCAACCAGCCCCAGCCGCAGGACGGCACTGACAGCGAGGGCGAGGGCGAGGCGCTGCCGTCCGACAATGACGGCGAGAACGGTGACGCGCAGGACAGCAGCGCGGACGGCATGGACATTGACGGCGAGGAGTCGCAGGAGCAGAACGGTTCTGGCAAGTCTACTTCGGACACCACCGAAGGCAAGGAGCAGAAGCAGCAGGACGGCAAGGCTTCGAACAACGGCGGCAATGACAGCGCACAGAGCGGCAGCGACAACGCTGTTGCTGACGGCAAGCCTGAAATGGGCGAAGACGCTGGCGATGACGCTCCCATGCCCACCACGAACAATGCGCTTGAGGAATCGCTCAAGACGCTGAACGCTGATGAGGGCGACTCGCCCAACCGCGTGATTCGTCTGCCCATGCCGTCCACTGATGCCAAGGAAATCGTGATTGATTTCACCCGCATCATGGCTGACCTGAAGGCTACGGGTTTCTCGCAGTACATGAACGGCAAGTTCAACATCGCGGACTACACCTCCGCTACCGCTACGATGGCGACCGCGTTCAACCGCAAGAAGGCGGCTGATGTGTTCCGCCGCTCCACCGTGGCAAAGACGGGTGCATTGGATACGCTCCGCATGAACCAGTACAAGTGGACGGACGACATCTTCCGCCGCACCACCCGCGTGGCTGAAGGCAAGAACCACGGCATCGTGATTCTGCTTGACTGGTCGGGTTCAATGAGCGGCATCATGCAGTCCACCATTGGTCAGTTGCTTATTCTCACGGACTTCTGCCGCAAGGTGGGCGTTCCGTTCGAAGTGTACGCTTTCACGAACACGCCGTACATCAAGGCGGAAAAGGTTCCGCACTACGGCACTCCCGAGTACGACCAGTATTGGAAGAACGAACACGCGAAGCAGGACGCTCGTACCGATGCGCTTTCGTTTGCCGCGATGAATCTGCTGAACTTCCTGTCCTCGCGCATGAAGGCTAACGAGTACGAGGCTATGAAGTCGGCTATGTGGAATTGGTCGCGCATGAGCGGCTACGATCTCCGCTTCGCCATGAACAGCACCCCCACCCATGCGGCTCTGCTGTACGCATCGGAGATCGTTGGCAACTTCATCAAGCGCAACGGCATTCAGATTGCCCACACGGTGGTGCTGACTGACGGCGAACCCACGGACGACATTGATTTCTCGTTCAACCGTTGGGCGCGTTCGCAGGGCAAGGAAGCCTACGGTTCGGATTGGCGTGACTCGTACCGCAGCGCGGTGGTGATGAATGACCCCGTGACTGGCGCGTCTTACGATGTGCAGCGTGTGCATGGCAAGACGGGCAAGTACTACACCTACGGCAATGTGGTGTTCACTGGCGAAGGACGCAACCACACCACGCAGGTCGCGCTCGACATTCTGCGCCGCCGCACTGGCTCCAAGATCCATTGGATCGGTCTGACCGAGCGTAGCCGTGCCATCCAAGCGGAGAACTACGGCATGACTGCCGCCAAGGGCAGCAATTGGAAGCGTGACGGTTTCATCCGTGGCGCGGTTGCGGGTTGGGATTCGGCGGTGATTGTGAACGCCGAGCGTTTCCTCCGCAACACGGACGGCAGCGTGTCGGCAACCGCGCAGAAGTTCCTGACTGCTGCGGAGTCCAAGATGGACAACGCTGCCACGAAGTCCACGCTTGCCAATGCGTTCATGGAAACGCAGATCGCGCAGGGTTCGCTCCGCACGGTCGCGTCCATCATCGGAGACTACCTCGCGGTCTAAAAACCGCAGTTTTTCACTAATAGCGTAAAGTCCTTTACTACAAGGGGTTACAGCAGATATTATCGGACGCGCTGTCCCCGCAAGCCTTGAAATACAGGCAGAAATGCAGTAGAATAAACCACATGAAGACCGCTTCTTTCAACATGACCTCTTCCCAGTTCGCCTTTATCGCTGCTGTTCGTCCGCACCTCGCGGCGTTCGGCATCACTGCCAAGACTTCCTGCAATGGGCAGTCGGTGCAGTTCTCGCCCCTGTTCCGCGCCGCGCACAAGGCGGGCTACGCTGCTGTTCCCGCGTGGTGCATGGACAAGACCCGCAAGTGTGGGCGTGGCGTGTACGCGCTGCCTGAACTCTTCGCGGACGATGCCGCGTTCACGATCACCGAAGTGAAGCGTGGTCGCCCTGCGGGTGCAAAGACCGCGAAGCCCGTGAAGAGCGCGAAGCCGAAGACTGTCGCGGCTGTGGAGCCGAAGACTGTCGCGGCTCCTGCCGCGCAGGTCGAAGAGTGCAGCGCGGTTGCGCTCACTGCGGGTACGGACACCGTGAGCCTTGCGCGTCAGGTCACGCAGGGCGAGGCGGACTCGTTCATTCCGTCCACCGACTCCAACTATGTGGCATGGGGTTACCACAGCGAAATCAAGGACATCGTGAAGAAGGGCATTTTCGCGCCCGTGTTCATCACGGGTCTGAGCGGCAACGGTAAGACCACGATGGTGGAGCAGGTGTGCGCCTCGCTGAAGCGCGAGTGCATCCGCGTGAACTTCACCGCGCAGACGGACGAAGACGAACTCATCGGTGGCTTCCGCCTCATCAACGGCGAAACCAAGTTCGTGCCTGGTCCCGTGCTTGTGGCGATGGAGCGCGGCGCGATCCTGCTGCTTGACGAGATCGACCTTGGTGGTCACCTCATCATGTGCTTGCAGTCCGTGCTTGAGGGCAAGGGCAAGTACATCCCGAAGATCGGCAAGTATGTGCGTCCTGCCAAGGGCTTCAATGTGTTCGCTACCGCGAACACGAAGGGCAAGGGCGACAACGAAGGTCGCTTTGTCGGCACGAACATGATGAACGAGGCGTTCCTTGAGCGTTTCGACTTCACCTACGAGCAGGACTACGCTTCCAACGCGGTGGAGAAGAAGATTCTCGCCAAGTACGCGGAGTCGCTTGGTGTGGACGAAGACGCTTTCATCGACAACCTTGTGTCGTGGGCTGACATCATCCGCAAGTCGTTCAAGCAGCAGGTGGTGAGCGAGATCATCACCACTCGCCGTCTGCTCCACATCATCAAGGCGTTCTCCATCTTTGGCGACAAGATGAAGAGCATTGAGCGGTGCGTGGCGCGTTTCGATGAGGACACGAAGGAGTCGTTCCTCCAGTTCTACACGAAGGTGGACGCGGACGCGCAGCCCAAGCCGCAGGTGCAGGACGCGCCCACGGCGAAGTCCAATGACCCCAACGCTTGCCCGTTCTAATAGGAGGCGCACACATGGACGACACCTTCAAGGGCAGCATCGTGATACGGCACACGCCTAGCGGCAAAGTAGTGCCAGACCACAATCAGATCAAGATTGTGTTTCCCAATCGGTACACGGTCAGCATCGTGTACGGCGCATCGGTGTACTCCACGAACCGCAGCGGTTCGCGGTTCGATCAAAAAATTCTTTCAGACGATTACGCTACGAGCGTAGAGATCGCCATCCTGAACCCCGAAGGGCTGTTCGTGCCCTTCAAGGACGGCGAAGACATCAAGGGATTCGTCCCGCTCACTGAACTGTTCGGCATTCTCAACTGGGTTTCTACCCGCTAACACAAGGAAATGACTTCAATGACTACCAACAACAACACGCTTCCCCTTCTCGCCTCTTACACCCCTGGTCAGATTGAATTCATCAAGTTTCTTCAGACGAATCGCGGCGCGCTGACGGTGTACGACACCTGCACCGTGAGCCGCAAGGACTTGGTGACCCTGCTGTCCAAGAGCGTGTATGTGGCTGTGCCCGCGTGGATCGCCGCTGCGAAGGCTCGTCGTGCGGGTCGCGGCAACTACTACATTCCTGAACTCCACGCAGAGATCGCCGCTCTCACTGTGAACACCAACAACCGCGGTCGCAAGGCAGGATCGCGCAACAAGAAGGGCGTGGTCGCCCCGCCCACCCCGCCGCAGACTCCCGCGCAGCCCCAGTTTGCCGCCACCACCGCCTAATTTCTCAAAGGAACCACACAATGGCACTCGGAACCATCACCATCAAGATTCTCCGCGCTCGGGTTGCGTGTCTCATGTCGGAAAACGCCGCTCTGCACCGCGAAAACAAGCGTCTCCGCGCTGCGTGTGAAGTGTTTGACTACAAGCCAGCCGCCGAAATCCCCGTGACCGACCCCACTGAACGGGACTACGGGCTTGGTGGAGACGAATGGATTGATTCGCGCAGCGGTCGGGACACCTGGCACTCGTAAAAATCAGTCCCTGTAACTCAGCAGGATAGAGTAGCCGCCTTCTAAGTGGCAAGTCAGTGGTTCGAATCCACTCAGGGACGCTAGAAACACGAAAATGAACGCAAATTACGCAACAATTCGCAACGGAGTAGTGCTGCTGTGGCGCAGTGGGTGGAATTCACCCCTCTGCACGGTGTGTCGGGACGCGCAAAACGCTCAAGTCTACGGCAATGAACTCGTAGTAGCGTTCCGAAACGGCTCCACCACGGTTTTTCGCATTACTCCGAACGGTTCCAACGCATTTCCTGTCCGCACTACTCGCTAAAAGAGAAAAAATCATGCCCCGACTCGCCGTGCTTGAATGTGACCTCCGTGACGACACCATTAATTGGGCGGAATTCGATAATTCCATCCGCTCGGACGCTGATCCGCGTGAAATCCGCCGCCCCACTGACGAAGACGAGTGGGAAGACGAGGATGACAGCGACAACGACCGCCGCTAATCACTAAACTCTTGGCACTGTAGCCCAATGGCAGAGGCATTCGACTCAAAATCGAACTAGTGTGGGTTCGACTCCCACCAGTGCTACTAAAAAACTATGAAAACTCACGAATTCCGCAACACCGTAGCCAAGCACCGCTGCCACCGCTTTGTCACCCTCATGCAGCCGTACAGCCAGGGACGCACCACTGTGACCTTCCACTACGATCCCGATGGCGCGTTTGCATTCGTGTGGCTCACTGCCACTAGCGCGGACGGCAAGCCCGTGTATGTGTCTGATGGGCACTACGCGCTAGAGAGCGACTGGCATATCTCCCTGTTCACTGAGAACGCACGGCGCGTGTGGGGTGATCTGCGCTCAGAGGGATGGGTAGAGATTGCACAGGGCAGCATTGGTGCGCCTGTGAGTACTAAATAAATCGTAGCCGTGTGGGATTCGTCCCGTGCATCGCTACAACGCCCCTGTCCGCCTACGCACGGACAGGGGCTTTTTTTATTTCTACACCGCGTACTCCCCCGCACAACGCAGTCGGACAACAGTGCCAGGCGAAACCGTGGGGGGTTTAGTGGGCGCGTTAGCACCTCAACCCAAAATCCTCAAATCGCATTTCAAAAAATCACGGTGGGACTCCACCCTACCATACTTTTCAAATATTCACCGTGGGGTTTCCACCCCACCCAAGTTTTCAAATATTGGGTTCCCATACGCCCCTCCCACACTTTTCAAATATTGGAGCCTCCCCTTGGAGCCTCCCCGTGCCGCCTTCCCGCCCACGCGCCCCTGTGCCGCCTGTAGCCCCGTGCAGCCCCGTACAGCCTCCCCACGCCACACCGAAACGCTTACAGCCACACCGAAACCCTTACCACACGCCCCCCATATCCCGAAACGCTTACGGATTGAAATATGGAAGAATGGGCACACGGGTCTTGACCTCTCCACCCCATACCGTATACTTGGGGTATGAAAGAGCAATTCCTGTTTAGTTGGGTTTTACCTGCCACCGCAGCAATCACCGCGCTGCTCCTGTTTGTGCTGCTGCTGAGTGTGGTGTGGGACTACATGAGCGCAGAAGGAGGAAGCCGCCGTGAACGCTGATCCCTCTCAACAGGTGCAGTCCTATGCGTTTCGTTCCCGCTACGGTGTGCTGCGGTCGCTGTCCCCGTGTGGATGGGGTGATGACGGCTACCGCCACTACATTGTGGACGGTGTGTCTGCGTATGTGCGCGGCGGCGAGGGCATGATTGATTTTGAGGGCGGACCGTTTGTCCACACAGGTGAATTTATTAATCCCGAATCTCCTCAACCCGTGTACTTGGTGGAGTGCTTGGGCGCGTTCCCGTGCATTGGCGCGGATGAAATCATTGTGGGCGTGGAGTGGGTGGACGGCGAGAGCGCGGCGCGGCTTCGCCGCGCCTCCCTATATTCCAAGGCGGACGGACACTACTACGCACACATTTGGACGCGGCGCGTATCTGACAACTCGTAACACTTTTTAGGTGATGGCTGCGGTGTTTGCCCGTTCTCGCAACCGAAAGGCTTAAATATGGACTCACAACACACTTGGGATTTTCGCGTACTGCAACACGACGGATTTTACGCTGTTCACGAAGTGTACTACACAGACGGCGTGGCAACCACCTGCTCGCTTGACCCCATTCAGATTATGGGTGATGACTTGAGCGATCTGCGGGGCGAACTCAACCTCATGGCAGAAGCGTTCAGCAAGCCTGTTCTGGCGTACAGTGATTTTGTAAACACCACAATTGGAGACTCACATGAAGAAGTCACGGAAATCACCGAAGAAGACCGCGCCGAAGGCAACGCCAACAATGCCGCGTTCCGCGCCCACCCAAACGGCGGCTGAACTGGCGGCTGAAAACGCCGCGCTCCGCGCACAACTACAGGAACAGGAAGAAGTAGCGTTCTACTGTTGGGCGCGACTGGTGGACTATGACGGGTACTACAATCCGCAGACCCGCAAGGGGGATGTGGAAGGGCTTGCACGAATCATTGATGATGTGCTTGAAACCCTCAAGACAGGAAAGACTCCCATGCAGCGACTGGAGGAATCCGATGAGCCAATCCTTTGACAGCCTGGTGCGCGAGATTGCCGCGCTGCGAACACAGTGCGAAGAGTTTCGTGTTCGCAACGAAATGCTACAGTACCACTTGGATCGTGAACGCCGCGCAGTGCGGGAACTAGAGCGCGAACTTCAGGAGTACTACGGAGTACGGGGTGTTCGCACTCCTGATTTTTCACTCCCTGAATACGATCCCCCCGCGCCGCTTGGGTGGGGCAAGGACAAGGACGAATGAACGCACCACCACAGGCACAATACGCCATCCACCGCATCACGGACGCGAACAGCAACGAGTGGAGTTTCCTTGTGTACTCCGCAGCGTGTCCTGATGTGCTTGTGGAGGCACGACCACAACGCCCCACCAATACAGGCTTTCCGTTTATGTGGGTGCATCAGATGGTTTTCAGCAACGCACTGCTGAGACAGTTGCCATCGGGCGCGAGATACGCAGAGTACGAACGCGCCACGCTGTTCAAGAACAAATACCCTGAAGTCATTGCATTCAGCCGTGATGACGCGGTAACCGACACCATGACGGTGGGCATTCGTATTACATTCAACCGCGACAACACCGTGCGGTTAGCCAAGAGCGATGCGCGGCTGCTGTGGGAGCGTCTGTCCGCTGCGCGATAAATACGGGCGATGCACTACCGCGCTGTTTTCATTTCCGATATGCACCTTGCTTCCAAAAAAGCAAAAGCCAAACCACTGAATGATTTTTTAAAGCACAACACATTTGAAACCATTTATTTGGTGGGCGATGTGATTGACATTTGGCGATTCAAGCAAGCGTTTGCCATGTCGGCGGAAAAACAAAACGAGCATCTAGAGGTGGTGGAGCGGCTACTGAAACACGCCCGTAAGGGAACGGCAGTGCATTATATTTGGGGCAACCACGATGAGTTCATGGCAAAGTTCCGTGGACACCAAATATTCGGATCGGTGTCGCTGCACGAACGCATGGATCACACCACCGCGAACGGCACACGATTTCTTGTGCTGCACGGACACCAGTTTGATCTGCTCACCAAGTATCCCGTTTCAGGCTTTATCTACAAAGCAGGAGACTGGGCATACGAGGTGCTGCTTAATATTAATGAAGCGTTTAATTGGTGCAGACGCGCAATTGGTATGCGCTACTGGAGCGTGTCCAAGTACATCAAGGTGAAAGTAAAGCGGGCTACTCAATTCATTGAAAGTTTTGAGTCCGTGGTGTGCCGCTATGCCAAGGAGCGCGGATACAGTGGTGTGATCTGCGGACACCTGCACGATCCCAAAATCAAAAGCGTGGACGGAATCGTGTACGCCAACTGTGGGTGCTGGACTGAAAAAGACAACTGCACCTTTCTGTACGAAGACGAGAACGGCTGTTTGAAAGTAGGCTCGTATGCGAGAACTCATTGACAATGCACGGGATACGGTGATCCTGTGCGTGTGTATTGCAATCATCACACCCATCATGCTGTTTGGCACGGTGGAAGGCATGATACGGCGGTGGTTCACCAAAGAGTCCAGAACAGGCTGTTGAGATTAATAAATAGTGCATGGAGGATTGCTCATGCGCTTTAGATCAAATCAGTATCGTCATATCACCGAAGCCACCAGTAGTGGAGTGGAGGGCGACTACGAGGGCGAGATGTCCCGTAGCGAACTCAAGTCCACCATTGCCAACTGCAAAGAACTGCTTGACATGATTGGCGAGGACGACGAGATTGAAGCGTGGGTGCAGTCCAAGATCACCAAGGCAGCAGACTACATTTCAAGCGTTCGCAACTACATGGTGGGCGACACCGTGAACGAAGCCGTGGGTGCATGGCAGCGCAAGGAAGGCAAGAACCCCGAGGGCGGATTGAACAAGAAGGGCGTGGCTTCGTACCGCCGCGAGAATCCAGGCTCCAAACTGCAAACAGCAGTCACTACGAAGCCATCCAAACTGAAGCCAGGCTCCAAGAGCGCAAATCGCCGCAAGTCGTTCTGCTCACGCATGAAGGGCATGAAGGCTAAACTCACCTCCGCAGAGACTGCGCGTGACCCTGATTCGCGCATCAACAAATCTTTGCGAAAATGGAACTGCTAGTAAGTTCCCGCGTACTAAATACTTGTGTCATCGGGCGGTGGTCGTAGGACAGTGCGAACTGGATTACGCTACTCATGCGTTGCGGGAACTTCGCTACCTGTTGACCGTCAGAGAGGGGAGCCGCAAGGCTCCCCTTTCGCTTTTAAATATACCCGTGAAGAATTCAAACTGAATACTTCATACCGCTCACCCAATTTGTGAGAGACTAGATATAGCACCCCCTCAATTCCGAGGGGATTTTTGAAAAGGAGAGTCTTAATGAAGACACTACTCACATCTCTGGCAGCCGCATCGGTTGCCGCCTCTGCTGCTGCTCAAGACGCAAAGCCTGTTGCTCCTGCGTCTGCGCCACTCTTCAGTGATATCACCCTCACAGAAAATGTTGGCGTGTACGACAAGAAGGGTGACACCAGCACTGTTGCTGCTCTGAACACCCTGCTTGGTGTAAAGGCTATTGGACTTGACTGGCACTTGCTTGCGCCCGTCTATGTGTCTGATGCCAGTGGTTACGGCAGCATTGAACTCGGCACTTCGTGGGATGCACTCAAGGACGCGGCGTTCCTTGGCAGCAAGACCACGGTGAGTGTTGAGGGTGGTCTGTGGATGCCTACTGGCTCTGCAAACTACGAGAACACGGAACTTGCTCCCCACATTGGCGCGGCTGCACTGATGAACTGGGGCGAGTGGTCTTTCAATCAGACCTTTGACTGGCGTTTCGTGACGGGTTCCATGTACGACCCGCTGCTTGACCGCTTCTCCACCGATCTTGCCACGGCTGTTTCTAGCCTGGACTACAAGTGGAGCGATACCGTGAAGTTTGGTGTTGATTTCGGTCAGTACTATTTTGTTGACGGCGGCGGCACGGTTCTTGTTACTCCCAATGTGGAGTGGACCCCCGCGCAGTCCGTGGTTGTGTCTGGCGGCGTGGGCGTTCCTGTTTGGCAGGATCTCGCTGTTGAGAACAACCTTGTTGTGAATGCTGGCGTTTCGTTCAAGTTCTAATTATAAAAGGAGATACTACTATGGCTACTACCACTAATACCGTCAAGTCCTGCCCCGTCACTGGTTCTTTCTCGTGGAAGAACCCCCTTCATCTGGTTGCATTCTTTGCAGTGCTTCCGTTTGCCATCAAGGGCGCAGTGTTCCTCTACCATGCTGTAGAGAACGCAGTCGGCACACTCGTTAAGTAATTCTCTTAACGACTTAATTTCTGAAGAAGAGGGCGAAAGCCCTCTTTTTCATTTGCACTAAAATATTCGTGGGGCTTGCATCCGTGATGGGATGCTGTATACTTTGGGATATGAACGAAACACACAAGCCATCCATTCTTGCATCACAGCACTACTTGTATGAAGTTTCAGGGCAAGCAGTGGTGGGTTACTTTCCGTGGCGTGAATCCGTGATCGTGGTGGAGTTTGATGCGTCCCGTGGTGCGTCCCGTGGTGAGTGCGTTGATCCTGATTACATCCGACACAACAGCAGTGTGCGATTGAAGTCGGTGGAAGAAGCACGGCGTGATTGGATTTGGCGTGAGCGCAACACCGACGATACACATTCGCTACAGTGGTGCCGTGTGCTTGCGATTCCAAATTTCTCCGAAATTGAAGGGCATCTGAGGATTGTGTGCATTGGACTCGCCATTGGGTTCCGCGACCAAGAGGAAGCGCGTATTGGTCGCCAACAGCAGTCGGCAACCAACACAGAAACCTTTACCACTGTATTGGACAGAATCATCAAGCAGATGAAGGTGGAAGACAAAACTTCCCCTGTCATCGCAGAATACCCCAACTACAACTACGCAATGGAGGCTTGAACATGGACGCAACAGAACAGTACGAAAAGTGGAAGGCACAGTTTCCTCTGTGCTTTGAGCGCACGGGTTCGTGCATGGATTTTGGACTACAGTGTGGCAGCGGATGGTTCCCGCTGCTTGAGCGACTGCTCGCAAAGATTGAAGCCCACCTTGCGGAAAAGTACGCCGCAGGATTTCACGATCCCGAATACGGATTTCGCATTGACCAAATCAAGGAAAAGTTTGGAACGCTGCGGTTCTATGTGGGTGGCGGGGACGACACAATCTTTAGGTGGATCGTGGACGCTGAACGCGAAAGCGCACAGACCTGCGAAATGAGCGGCGCGCCAGGCACCCTGCACTGCAAGCGCGGTGGGTTCTGGCTGCGAACGCTGTCCCCCGAAAAGGCTGCGGAGTACGACTACGAGCCGTACAAGGATGACGAATCATTCATTTGAGGAAACCCCATGACCTTGCCGTATGAAGAAGTCAACAGCCTGAAAGCCGTTCGCAAGTTTCTGTACGATCTGCTTGACCCGTCCAAGACTCCGCGTGTGCCAAAGGCAATCCGCCTACGCGCACACCGCCTATCCAAGCACTACCCGATGGACCACAGCATTACGGAGCGGTATCCTGATGTTGCGGAAGTGTCAGACACCCGTTTGCGGGACGCAATGAATCGCGTTACGGCTCAATACGAAAACACATTTAAAAGACTCGCACAATCAGAACAGGAAGACGCAATGACTGAAGACAATACCACGACCACCACTCGCAAGAACTATCTCGCAGAAATCACCGAACAATATCTCAAGAACGGTGAAACCATTACCGTTACCTTCACCAAGAAGGACGGCACGGAGCGCGTCATGCTCTGCACTCGCAACATGGCAGCGATCCCCGAGGACAAGCACCCGAAGGGCGATGGCAAGACGAAGGCGGCGCACCTGATTGTAGCCTTTGATTTGGAAAAGGGTGAGTGGCGATCATTCGGTGAAGAGTCCGTGCTGTCTGTGCAGCGCGGTTCCATGCTCCACGAATCGGTCTAAAATATTGCAGATTTCGTACCCCGCGCAGAACCCCTGTTTTTACAGGGGTTTCTGTGTATAAGTTATCGGACTTTGTAAATCAGCCTCTTGACGGAAACCCCTGTTTTCCAGTACAATGGTGGTCTATGGCAACCGCCTCAACTATCGCACCCACGCGCCGTTCCGCCCGTTCGCCCATGCAGTACAAGCCCTACACGCTCAACCCGTCCGCAGTTCCCTACGGTCTGTGGATTGACATTCCGTTCCGCAAGCGCGGCAGCACGGCTATCCGCTCCGAAGCGAAGGGTCGCGGTGCGCGTTTCTGCCCCGCCGCCAAGGGCACGATCAAGTGGTGGATGCCCAACAACCGCCTGACTGCGGACACCGTGAATTGGCTCAATCAGTACGAAATGATTCGCGGTGAGCGCAAGGCTCCCGTGTTCAACCCCAACGCCATGACGGTCGCGGACATCAACCTCGCGTACCCGTTCCGCGTGTACCTTGCCGTGCCGTTCGCAGACAAGGACTTTGCGAAGAACGCGGGTGCGCTGTGGAGCAGCGAGGACAAGCGGTGGTACTACAATGCCACCAACCTCACGCAGCACCGCTTTGACGAAATGCTGAAGAAGCAGTGGGTGTTCTCGTTCCACGGTGTGCTGAAGAGCGACCCCACGCACACCGCTGTGGGTGTGTACTTCTTCAAGGAAGACTTTGGTGGAGGAGTTGCGGTGCAGAGTGTTGCCGCGCCGTTCGTGCCGCAAGTGTGGACTTTCGTGAAGAACGGATTGATGATCACGATGAACACGATGGCAGACGGTCGCATCGCTCTTGAATCCGAGGATCAGTCCTATGTGGACGGTACTTATACGAAGGACGAAGCGCGTATCACTTGGAACGCGCTCCTCTCTGACGGTTGGGTGCTTGCCTAAAAGGAGAATGACACAAATGTGCAATTACGAACACTGTGACAGTTGCGGTTGCCGCGTCCACGCCAAGGCGCGGATGGTGGTGGAGTCCCTGCCGTGTGATGTGGCTTCCGCCAATGTGGGCGAGAGCGCGACCCTGTGCCGCCGTTGCTACGGCATCGTGTCGGGCAAGGACGCGCCTGTGCCTGATGACAACGCGAACCCGTGCCGCTGCTGCGGCGAAATCGTTTACGACACCGACTACGACACCTGTGACACCTGTGAGGAGACTGACAATGGCTAACACCAAGACCAAGAAGAAGATTCGTAAGCCCGCAATTTTCCGCACCCGCAACATATACGCTGAAGCCTTTGTTGAGATCAGCGGTCGGCGTACCGTTCGCTTCTACGACAGAGGCAGCGTAGGGATGTGGTCGGATGTGGGAGTCACCGTCCCGAGCATTGCGGAATTCACCAAGTTCACCGAGTGGATGAAGAAGGCACGGGCATGGACGCGACAGAGGAACTTCAAGGAGGAAACCAAGTGAGCGACGAAGAGCGCGAGTACCTGAACGAAACGATCAGGAACCTCAACAATCAACTCGTTGATGCGTTGCGTGAGCGTGACGAGGCGAGGCGGATGTGCTGTGAGCGAGCCGCTATGGATGAGAGCGGATATGTGAAGCATGGAACCATGCTCCACTTCGCAGAGTCTCGCGGCTGGGACTGCTACAAGGAGGACTGCAAGTGAGCGAATACAAATGGGAAAAACTCAAAGGCAAGCGGCTACTGCTGACTGACAGGATCACGCGAATCCAACGCAGCGAATGGACTCTGCTTGAAATCTCCCCAAACGGCAAGGTGGGGAAGTTCCGCAACGAACTTGCCGACACCTGTTTTTGGACTGACCTTGATGATCTTGTTGTGGTGGATGTGCTTCCACCTAACAAGGAGGACGGCAAGTGAACGAACACGATGCCATCGCAAGGATCAAGAGGCTGTCTCACAACATTAACTGTGCCGATGAGATCTGGAACTGTGCCGATGAGATCGCAGAAGTGATTGAGCGGCTAATCAATGAGCGTGATGAGGCGAGGCGGATGTATTGCGGGCGGGCATCCCGCGATGTGCCGCTTGATGCGTTTGATATTGCGAAGAACCACGGTTGGGATTGCTTCAAGGAGAACACATGAAGATTAGAGCAGGAAAGTTCGTACACGATGCGCTCCGCGAGGGGCAACGCTTGCGCCCGAAGACATGGGGCAAGAAGGATCGCTGTCCCCGCAAAGCACGGCGTGATGCCAAGCGCGAGGTGCGCGGCTGGGACTGTTTCAAAGATAATGCTTGACAACACCAATAGACTGTACTATACTAACAACAAGGAGATTGACAATGACTAAGACTAAGACCGCAACCAAGACCAAGAATAGGACTAATCACATGAAGACCGCAACCAAGACCAAGACCAAGAAGAACCTCGTCAGCCTCCACGACCGCATGGATAAGATTCAAGAAATGATTGAGTTTTTGTCCAACGACATCATGGACGGTACGATCACCAACAACGAGATCACCGACAAGTTGGACGAGATTGTTACCAAGATTGAGAACTTCAAGGAGGACGGCAAGTGAACGAAGAAGAGCGCGAGTACCTGAATGAAATGATCCGAAGTCTCAACAATCAACTCGTTGATGCGTTGCGTGAGCGTGACGAGGCGAGGCGGGAAGCGGCAACATTTTACGCACGTCAGTTCTATAAGGATGACGCTGTTGATCGAATGTCTCGCATTTATGCGGAAGAGTGTGGTTGGGACTGTTTCAAAGATAACGCTTGACAACACCAATAGACTGTGCTATACTATACCAACAACAAGGAGAATAACAATGACTAATCACAACAAGATCGCAGCAGATGAGTTTTGCAACAAGACGCACACTTCACCGATTGAGGCTTATGTCGCCAATCGAATCTATGAGTTGGAGACGCAGGTGAATCGGCTGAAGCAGGAGCGGGATGAAGCCTGTGCAGCCATTGAGAAGCCTGCACAGAAGGCAAGCAAGTTCCGCAACCTGACTCAACAGGTCAACGATGTGCTTGACCTTACCCGTGGCTATGACCCCAACTCTCTTGTGGGACGGATGGCTGCTCTTTTGGAGCAGACCACATTCTACAAGGATCTCTACTACAACACCCTGACTCCCGCACAGCGTGAGAACCCCGTGCCTCCAAAGGAGTAAAATATGAAAACTTTGATCGCAACTTTTGCTATTACCACTTCCGCATCCGCTGGCATTGTCACCTTCGACAATATCAATCCTCCTGCACCCACCGATCAGACAAGCAATCCTGGCGTTCAATTGACCATGGATGTGGATGGATTTGCCTTCACTAGCACGAACACCTATTATGGTGACCGCCTATGGTACTACTACACTTTTTGCCCTGCCGTTTGGAGCAGCGGAACTGCTCTTCCCATCGGCATTCGTGGAACCACAGCAGTCTTTAGCGGGTACTACCAAAACGCTGCTCCAACCTACAATGTCAGTCGAAGCGATGGAAGTTTGTGGGCATTCAACAAGGCATACTTTACCGCTCTTTGGAGTACAGGGGCGATTCATCTTGTTGGTTTGCGTGGTGGAGTTGAGGTTTTCAACTTCACTCAATCCATCAGTAATACGCAGCAGACGATGGTTAGTTTGTCATCCTACCCAGGTCCAATCAACTGGATTGACACTTTGAAGATCACAAATGAATCAAATGATCTGTATGGTCGTAGGAACTTCATCATGGACGATATGTTCTACACCCTTCCTGCTCCAGGTGCATTGGCTCTCATGGGGTGTGGTTTGTTTGGCATTCGCAATCGTCGTCGCTACGAGGAGGACGGCAAGTGAGCGACAGCACAGACCGTCCACGAAAACAAGAAGCCGCTCCTCACGGGGCGGCTTTCTTTTTGGCTTTAGAACAAGTTGGTCGGTTCACTTCTTTTTTCCCATCACTACCAATCTGATGTTTTCACCAAACTTGTCATTGTATACGATTGAATCGTGCTTGTCTGGATTGTATTTGTCTATAGTCGCAATTTTGTTCTTTCTTTGTGATGTATCAACTGCGGATACCTGTCTCATCTTTGCCAATGTTGCCCACAATGAACGGGAACCTGCCGATTGGGTGGGTCCACTTATGACACCACCAAACCTGTCTGCAATCATTCCATAGACCTTTGCAGCCAATCCACTCACCTTTGCGTTTCCGCCACGATGGGACGGATGAATGTTTGGTGTGTCCACAGCAACAATACTTCTTCCATTTCGCCTACCACCGTCAACCAATGGAAATACCCCAATCTGTTTCCCCTCATGGTGTACGGTTACTGTGTCGGCTCCCATATCGTCTTGAATATGATGAACTTCATATGGACCGATATTTCCCAAATGTGCTATATGCTTGGTGTTCGGATCTGCATTCGGTTTTGTTGAATGCACATATCTGCGAGAAGCCGCCCACGGGCGTTCTACTGGCATCTCCGACAAATATTCAACGAACTGCGAGAAGGACTTCATAGATTGCACCTATTCATTTTATGTATACCGATTTTTACTTTCCATTCTTCGTAACCACAGCCGCTCCTCACGGGGCGGCTTTTTTCATAGATACTTTCGGAGGTTCGTCATGCTTGACAGTGAAAAAATCCTCGGCATTGACTTGGTTCGCATTGACGGCGAACACGGCATCTACGGAATATACGAATCCGTGAACGGCGGGGAAGAGTGGCGCAAACTTGCAGAGTCTAAAAAGATTTACGAACTGCTACAGTTTGCAAAAACCAAGTTTTCAGACGCAACACCAATGGTGTTGCCACAGCAGATTCAAAATATTTTGACTTATGAAATCATGGAAGAGGCGGCAGATATGAAGCGGAAGGCAGCAGAAGAAAAAGCAAACCGAAATTGGTTTACGCGACTTCTACATTTCTTTAAACGCAGGAGATAGCCATGAAGAAAACCGAGAAGGAACTCAACGAGGATTTGCTCAACGCAGCAGCACTAGCAGTCCACTCGTATGAGGAATACCTTCTTGATGTGGTGGGGTGGCGCGAATTGGCTCAAGTCATGGACGGGCTACGCAAGAGCATAACAGCCGTAGACAAACACAAACTATCCAAATAGTGTTTCGGAGTGAAGTATAGACTTTTATATTGGGTCTAATTTTCCACTCGTATAAGTATCTGTGTCCAGTGTGAAGGGATAAACTCTTTAGAGTAACACCAGAGTACCATTGAGTACCAGAGGGACACCCCAAATCAAATATGAGAATAGTGGTAGTGGGGGTTGCATCTCAACGCCCACACGCTACAATAGGTGCATGACGAACGACAAGCCAAGCAATCTGTGGACGGTTGCACTGCTCATCGTGGCAGGGTTCTGCCTGTACCGCATCGTGTTCCGCCCCAAGGGGAGCAAGTGGTAATGTTCCGCCTCCATATCGACATCCCAATGGGCACAGACGAAGCCACCGCCGCTGCTGTGGCGCAGACTGTGCTGTCTGCTCTACAAACTCCCGAACTACTGTCTGCGCTCCGCACACACGGCATCCCGTCTGTAAACTACCGATTAGGACACGACACAGACCGTCAGCGAAGCAATTATTTCGTGAAGACTCCAAGTGGTCATGTGACCAATCAAAAGTCTCGCATCACTCTTTCCACCGAGGAAACCCATGAAGACTGAAACCAAGAAGCCTGTGAAGAAGACGGCAAAGAAGACTGCCACGCCTGTGAAGTTCAAGACGAAGCCCGTGATCATCAAGCCGTATACCGCAGAGCAGATTGAAACGGTTTTCCTTGCCGTGCTGCTTGGCGCGGTGAGCATTGCAGCCGTGCTGCTCACGCTCACGCTGTTCATCTCTGTTCTCAAGAACTAAACCACTGGGCGGTGGGCGGACGGCTTCGCAGACCTGCTTATACCAGGTTCATTCAGGATCGACACCTGAACCGCCTATTTACGAAAACTACCATGCACTACAACAACACCAATCCCGACAGTGAATTCAACGGCAGCAACCCCACGCAAAACGATCAGATGGCTTTCATTGATTACGAAGGCGATGGGTTGTGGATGTTTGGCATTGCCACTCCCAATTATCAAATTCAGGATTTCGCTGTTTCAGAAATCATTGATCGTGACTCCGACCTAAATAAGTTGGTGAAGAGAGCAGTACTGGATTGGGGTGTTGACCCGCATGAACTGTGGGTTTCCCCATGTGGGCGTGAGATTGCGCTGCTTGCTCTCAACGGCAAGAAGATTGGAGAGTAAACCATGAGTACACCCAAGAAGACCACAAGCATTACCCTTGACATGAACATCGGGGACGCTGCGTTCCTGAAGATTGCCAAGGCGGCTCATGCGAACAACCGCACCTTTAACGATCAGATTAATCGCATCGTGCAGGACGCGGTGGCGAATCTTGATCGTCCTGCGGTCGCTGTCCCCGCACAACCGTTTGGTTTCTCTGCCAAGCCCCAAGTGTAAACGGAGAGCGGCAGTGCCACACGACTTGGGCTGTACAGGAGGTGTGCGATGCGTGAACGAGACACTAGAGAACTTGAAGCCCTTCGGGACTTGGCGAAAGCCTTTGATAGCCTATGCGGAGACTTGCCGCGACTTGAGAAATACAGACGAGATCAACGGGGTCGTATTGGATACACCCCTCACACCCTCGCTCTATTTCGAACCGCGTGGCGATGCTTGAGTGAGTGGAAGCGAGACTTTAAACGGGACACTAGTGGTTCCGACACAGAGGAGAGTACACCATGAAAGGAGCAATGCAATGGGTGGTAAACACGCTGCGGGCAAAGGCGACCGCTATCGTCCAGTGGATCAAGCGGCTTGGGATCGGAATTGGGAAGCAGTCTTCGGAGACAAAACACGCCGATCTCCCGCCATGCGGAGTAGCCGCAAAGGGAAAACTACAGGGAAAAGAAATTCACCGAAAGATTCTGCTGCGCGTGATGCGCGACCTGAGTGAGCAGTACTACGGTTGTGGATGGATCGTGGGACTGGAACACTACCTGTGGACGCTTGCACTGCGTCAGGACACCGAAGAAGGACAGATTCTGCTGTACTGCGCGGAAATGAGCGGCGGGTGGTGGATGTGGGACGACAAGCAGGAAGCAGCGGTGTTTGTGCCTCTTCCAATTTGGCGTTCCGCGTACAACGAAAACGAGATGGCGGAATCAGTCAGTCCATAAATACCTACGGCATTGTTGATCGTGGACGAAAACGCATACAGCACGGGGGTTCAACTCCCCCCGACTCCATTACTCAGATGCGCGAACGCGGAGTGACTGCATCACCCGCCTCTTCCCGCAGTCAAGCCCTCCGTTTGCAGCGGGGGCAAAACATAAGGGGTCGATTCGGAATCGACTGGTGCGGAGTACTGAAGCAGGAGATGTCCGAGGCGTGTATCAGATCCTCGTTAAAAAAACTGGTGCAACAATAATTGCTAACCAATTAGCAATGGCGGCTTGAAGCCGTGGGGACTAGCCCTCCCGCATCTGAACGGGCTGAAAAAGGAGCCGCAAGGCTCCTTTTTCCATTTATACATACTAGACGGAGGAAATGGCATGACTTATCTTTTCAACGAAGCAATACAGTTTGGTGGCACAGGTGGACAGTTTGGCGGAAAGAACAAAGGCGTTCTGCTCACCAATCTCATCGGTAGCGGAAATACTGTAGACATTTACACCTACAAGGCTAACGGCACAACACTTGCAAATCGCGTGTCGTTGCTGGGCAACGAGTCCAAGATTTTTCAAATTCGTGCTTGGGGTATTTCTTGTGGTGCTGGTATCACAGGCGCACTCCTGTCGTAATTAAATAATTGGGAATTGCTTCCTCCTCTTGACACGCCCGCCGCACACGCTATACTGTGTGCATGGCAAAGCGAATCCTAGACCCCATAGACATTGAAGCCGAGCGGCAGGGCGCAGCAGTAGCCCGAGGACGGCAGCAGCAGTGCAAGCCGTTCGGTTTCAACAAGCGTACCCACAAGGAGCGCAAGGCGCGGCTAGACGGCGAGTTCCGTCAGCAGTGCCGTGTAGTGAAGAACAGCCTTTTTATTGTGGAGGCACAGTAATGCCCCGCATCTGCGACAACTGCAACACAGTGATTCCTCCTGCGCGTCTTGAGGCTCTGCCCCACACCACCACTTGCGTGGCGTGTTCGCGTGTCACCACATTCGTTGGGTTCATGGACTGGTCGCACAAGACCGCCCCTGAACTGGTCATGGTTGACAGTGCTGATTCAGAGAACCTGCGCCGCGCACGGCGCATTAGTGAACGATCACGATAAGCGGGTTTCGTATAGTGGCTATTACGCAGGTTTTCCAAACCTGACAGGAGAGTTCAATTCTCTCAATCCGCATTAGGAGAAACACACATGAGCAAGCGAGAACTAAAGACCGACATGGATTTCTTCATCACTATCAATCCACACTATCCTGACGAACCTGCCCTGCACATCAAGGGTGTGGACACGGCGGAACAGGTGGATACATACAGTATTGACGAGGTGGAAGACCTGATTGACCGCCTCCATCTAGTGCTTGGTGAAATGGTTCACAAGCAGCAGATCATGGAGTTGTCCAAGACTCCCACTCTGTGGGACGGCATTGATTGACACATCGCCTTGGTAACTCAGTTGGTAGAGTAAGAGACTTTTAATCTCTAAGTCGCGGGTTCGACCCCCGCCCAAGGCACGATACAAAGGAAACACAAATGGCAAAGAAGAAGAACACAAAGAAGCCTGTCAGCAAACGCACAACTCGCGCCACTCTTGACGAACGCAACGAGCGTCTTGGCAAGACCGATGCGCCCAAGCCTCGCAAGCCCCGCACACAGAAGCCCAAGGTTGTCGTGACCACCGAACCCGCTATCAACACTGTTTGGCGCGAAGGAACCGCCGAAGAGTTCCTTGGCGAAACGCAGACAGTTACCCCTCCTGCGGAAGAGGTTCGCCCGTACACGCATTCGTATATTTTCTCACCCCCCGTGGAATATACTAAAGTCAACAAGAATTTTATTGATTCCGCTTGGGAATGGATTAATTTCAAGTTGGATGATGCCAAGGTGTATTGGAAGAAGCACGACCCAATTACAGTGATTACGGATTTTTCATTTTCACATCCTATATTTTTTGCAATTGTGTTCAGTACCGCTGTACTGATCGTGGTGTTGGCATTCGGTATCGCCGCTCGTATTTTTGGATGGTGATCCAAAACAAATAATAGAAAACCGCTCGTAGGGGTTGACATACCCCACAGACCTGTTACAATCTACTCATCGAAACGCCGAAGGATGTTGGGCTGACATCCGAAGCGTAAACTTCTGAAGCCCACTATTGGAGATATCGTAATGGCTACTACCAAGATTTCGAACCGTCGTCGCGTCCTTAACTTCCTCGCATCGGGCAAGACCCTCACCTCCGCTCAGGCTGCAAGCAAGTTCGGTGTGAAGAACTTCCGCGCCATGATCAGCGACATTCGTTCGCAGGTTGAGGCGTTCGGCAACTGGGAAGTGACGCAGACCGTTCGCAACGGCGAGACTGTCTACGGCATGGAAGATACCCACGATGGTGATCGTGTGTACGGCTTCAAGCAGGACGGTTCGCGCTACATGATCAACGCCTAATTCGTTGATCTACTGACTGCCCTTGGGGTGGCTGCGACCGATTGGCGTAGTCACCCCTTTGGGTTTCTACACTCCATCAAAAAGGAAACAGCATGATTCATTTTGGAAACAACAAGTCTTCGATTTTCGTTACTTACGCTGCTCTGTGTGTGGTTGGTTTTGCGGGTGTCACGCTTCTGTCCTTCACGGGCAAGAGCAATGACCTTGCGGCAGTGGTTGCGTTCTTTGCTTTCTACGGCTTCTTCTGCACTACTTCTGTGTTCTATGTGCTTGGTAAGCAGAAGGCGTGGATGGAAGCAATCAACACTAGTGTGGATCGTTCGCATGACAGACTGAACGAGTGCATGAACGATGTGTATCGTCAGATGTCAGAAGAGTCTCGCGCTCTGAACGATACGATGCACAGCACCACGGACGACCTGTGGCGCGAGGTTGGTCGCATTGGCGACAAGGTTGAAGACTGCTGCGAGAGCAGCAAGTACTGCAAGAAGTAAATACACTCTAGCAATTGGTGGGTGAAACATCCCCCCAATTGTTTTTCACTATGAACGCAAAGCGAATTCAAAGACTCCTTGGGATCGCGTATCCCCTGTGCTTGGACAATCCCCGTCCCAAGAAGCACATTTCAATTATTCTCCGCAAGGGGTCGGTTGAAGCCATTGGGTCTAATGTAATGAAGACCCATCCAATGGCAGTGCAGCACGGCTACCTGTTCGGGGAAATGCACTCTGAATTGGATGCATTTTTGAAAGTCAATACTGCTGCCAAGCGCGGTCTAGTCCTGTTTAATGTGCGGTTCAACCGCTTTGGGCAGATGCGTATGGCGCGTCCGTGTGTGCGCTGTATGCCGTGGTGCGTGGGCTGTTTTGACGAGATTTGGTACACCACGGACGCAGGGGTAATGCTGCACGGTGAGGGGTTGACTCCTATAAATATAGGGATACCCAAGGAGAAACTGCATGAAAAAGTTCACCCAATATCTTGATTCGGCTGCACTAAACGAAGCACTGTCCCGTAAGGACACGGACGAGGTTCCACTCGTTGAGTCCAAACTGTCTCGTGTATTTCAGTACATTGAAGACGACAAGCGCGACTTTGGAATTATGAGTGCATTCCGTGGAGCCAACTCCGACAAGGAGAACAAGGCAAAGCACGAAGAACTCAAGCAGATGGTGCGTGGCATGGGCTACGGCTTCATTGAACTGCGTGGTGGTTACAAGGGCGATGAAGGCTTCAATGAAGAATTGAGTCTGCTTATTCCGAACATCACCAAGAAGGAAATTGTTGCGCTTGGTCGCAAGTTTGCACAGCACTCCGTGATGTACAAGAATGACGAGGACTTTTACTATATCGGCACAAACGAAGAAGCAGGTGTAGGCAAGGTTCTTATGAAGTTCAAGAAGGGCGAAGGACAGCACAATCTGGAACTCGCCAAGCACAAGGTTGTGGATTTCTTCTCGCAACTTCGCAAGGGCGCACACAACGACAAGAAGTTCGTGTTTAATGCCAAGGATGAGACTCCTGCCCAAACCGCTCAAGCAGCACAGACAGACAAGGCTGCTGCTGCGCGTCACCGTCCAGGTGATGTGTGGAAGACCTCTAGCGGCTTGTGGGGCGGCATGGACGCATCAGGCAACTACGAGTACTTTGACGACAAGGAAAGCGCACAGAAGTACGCCAAGAAGCACCGCGCAGGATACAAGATCCAAGAGCGCGAGGAGTGGGGATTCAACAAGGCTGCATATCTTCGTCGTGGCGAACAACCCAAGTGGATCACGATTTATGAAGATTCTACCGAGGAAAATGCCTAAATAAGTTTGGAGGGCAAATGCCTAAAAACACAAATTCCAAGCAAGCATTGAAGAATTCATTGCTGCGGAGTGCAATTGATAAATTGCGCCGTGAGGCTGTTGGACGGATAAAAGCAAACAGCAAATCAAATAAACGATCATCGTGATCGTGTATTGACACCGCCTGTGGTTTTGCTACAATAGTAACTGAAAGGAGTTCATAATGAACTTTAAGACACTGGTTTCTTCGCTCGTGGTTTCTCTCTCGCTCACTGCTGCTGCCTCGGCGCAGTGGTCTAACAGTGGTACTGGCATCAACATCGGCGTTGGTGGTTCCTACGGAAAGTACAAGGTTAACGAGACTGGTCCGAACGGACGGACCTACAGCCGCACAGTCACGAACAACGATCTGCGTTGGGGTGTTGGTGTGGGTAGTTACTCCAACACCAACAACGGCTACTACGGTGGCGGCTACGGTGGTGGATACGGTTACGGTGGCGGCTGCTATGGTGGTGCGGTCTACGCTCCTACTGTCATGCCGTACTACGGTGGTTGCGTGACTCCTGTGGTGGTTCCGTACTCGCCCTTCACGGGCTGCTACGGCAATCCGTACTACGCTCCGCAGGTGATCGCTCCTGCCGCATACTGCCCGCAGTTCATTGTTCGCTAAAGGTTAACAGAATGGTTAATTAAACTCGTTTATATTGTTAATTGCCTATCCCTTCCTGCACCGATGATCACGGTCGGCTGATCTCCATCAAACGCAGGATAAAGACTTTGTTTCGTCAAAGGAACGCAAGAGAAGATCGGGCTTCTTGCAACGGTGGCTTCAGAGTACCGTGGCACAACGCACTCATCTGAAAATGGTTTGGCGGCTCCATTCAAAAGCCGCCGCTTTTTTTGGTCCTGTCGTCTAGTTGGCTAGGATACCGCCCTTTCACGGCGAGAACACGGGTTCAAATCCCGTCAGGATCACTGTTAAAAACCTGTTCAAGCACAGCACAAATGAACATAGGGTATGGAAACACTAGCAATACTTCTCTACGGGATCGGGGCTGTAGCCGCCTTTACAGCGGCTGCGCTAAAAATTCACGCACACGGATACGCCGCAGGGTATGAAGACGGCAAGAAGTACGGTTTCGCTGATGGGCTGAATCGGGCAAAGGTAACGATGACCAAGGGACAGCCACAAAAGCGGGAGACTGTGGGAGCCTAAATACGAATTGGAGGCTTCTATGATTATTCCAAAACTGCTTGGTCTGCAAAATCAAATTCGCGTACTGCACTGGCAAACCGAGTCGTATGCCGAACACAAGGCTCTAGGAAAGGCTTACGAGTCCCTTGACGGACTTGTGGACTCGTTCGTGGAGACTTACTTTGGCGCACACGGACGGCACAGCGCGGTTCCTGGTGAGGGCACTACCCGCGCACCCATTGAGGTTGTGGACTACGGTGATGCCAAGCCCCTTCCCGTGATTGAAGACGGTATCGTGTTCCTCAAGTCAGAGGTTCCTGATTATGTGGACGAGACGGATACGGATCTGCTCAACATCCGCGATGAGATGCTTGCGGTACTGAACCACACCAAGTATCTACTCACGCTAAAGTAATCACACCAACAGCAAATCAGCAGTCAGGTTCGGTCTGTTCATCACCGTATACAGGTTGGTGTTCAGACCGATTCTGTTTTCCGATATTGCTGTCTCATTCAGGTACACACGAACGCGGCTCTGCTTCAGGGTTTCATCGGAAGTAAATTTCACAGTGAATGAGTGTGCGTTTGATGCGGCAGTTCCTGCGCGGTAATTCACCAACAGGGTTTCGTCCGCCACTAGGGCTGCAACCGCTGCCTTTGTCTGCGTGTCAGGCGATGTGATTTCCAGAATATTGGTTCCCGTGGGAATAGTTGAAGTGCCGCTGAACTCTGCGGTAGTGTAGTACTCCGTGATTGCGCCAAGCGAAATGCCTGTGACCACAAGGGGTGATCCTGTGTCGCTGCTTACACGATCCACTAGTGTGCAGGTCACGCTGCCAAGCACCACGCCTTGTTCGGTGTCAGGCGAGAAGAAAGTGAATGTAGTGCCTGTGTTTGTGGCAGCACCAAATGAATTCCACTGCTGTACTGCGGTGGGGCTTTCGTCTGCAAGCGATACGGTGGTGTTGGAGCCAATGGTAACGAGTACGCGAATGCCTTCAGTGTTCACGGAATTGGTGTCACCGCCTGCAAGGAACTTGCAGTTCTGTAGACTGCCGCCGCCGATGGGTGTGTTCTCGCTTTCCCATGAATAAAATTGCGTGACACTGGAGGAGTTTTCTTCCCCTTGAATCATTACAGCCAGCCGAGTGCTGCCGCGAGCGTCCCAAATATTCAAGAACGGAGTCAGGTCAAACGAAACCGTTGAGCCGTTCCATGCACCCTTGGGCATTATTTCAGATGCCGCAGGTTCGGTGTCGCCGCCTTGAACCGTCCACCCCGTGGCAGCGGCTTCGGATGGCTTGTACCACGACACCGAGTAGTCCACGGCTGTGTCTAGGGGCAGCAGCACGGCTTTCAGCAGCCCACCAGTGGCTCCAGACGAGCGCGTCATGCTCAGCGTGGCATTTGCTACGGTGTATGCACTGCCTGCGGTGTAGCCTTCAAGGGTATCTACCGCTGCCGCAAAATATTGGCGTGGATTCAACAGGATGACTGTTCTGAATTTCTCAAGAGCAGTGCCGCCTACTTTCAGATAGTTGCGGGCGCGATACAGCAGGTTGCCGCTGTCCCCACCTGTGTAGTACGGAACCTCTACGGCGGCTTCGTCTCCCACCGCTGCGGTTGCTTCTCCAATATCACTCAACTGAATAAACTTGGATGATACTCTTTCAAAAACAGGAACCGTGGTTACTGCGCTTTTGTTTGTGATATAGGTGTCGCTGTTTCCGTCTGCGCCGTATACCGTAGCCTTCACGGTTGGTGTTATATCGTGAACCAGCCGCGAATGGTAGTAGTTGTTGCGATAACTGGAATGCAGCATGATGTCCCTATCAGGAAGCGTAGAACGAGAAGGTGATTCCTGTGCCTGTGTTGTGCGGAGCAAATCCTGCCGAGTAAGGCGGGTAGAACACCTTGATCTTGTCGATGTTGTCCACTTCAAGGAACAGTTCGTCGCCGTGATACATTGTGAAAGATGCAGTTCCTGCGGTTGATCCATAATTTCCTGCATCATCTTCAGAAATCACGCACATGAGTTCGTTCTGCGATGCGTTTGTGCCTGTGGCAATACGCGATACCTTGATGCGAACACCTGTGGCGCAAGTGTATCCTGCCGCAGAGTTGTACTCTGTGAGATTCTTTGGAGAATAGCCTACTGTATTCGTGCGTGCGATGAACGAAGGCTGTGTTGCATAGGAGTCAATAGCAACGCTGATGGAGCCGCTAGACACCGTATTAGCAAGAGTCTGTAGTTGTGTGTTTACAGCATTCTTGATTAGCGAGTAGATGGAAAGCGAATCGGTGAAGTCAAATGCGCCCACGCTTACAGTCGGATCGTACAGAGCCTTCTTCGTGGCAATCAAGAAGTCGGTGTTTGTTTTGACCTGACCAATGGTGGCATTCATCGTGGATGTTGGAGTATCAAGTTTTGCCAATTCAATTGGCATGAATCCACCTGAATAGCCCTTGACAATCACAGGTCCGTTGGCTGTGTCTCCTGCAACCCAAAGTCCTTGTATTGCACTAGTTGTTCCTGTGACTGGAATTGGTGCATAGGATGGAGCAGTAATACCAATTTGTGCGCTGAATGTGGCGTAAGCATTGAAAGAGAACCCCGAGTTGACGAGGTATACATTTACTGCCGAGCCGCACCATCCTGCGCCTGTTGTGCCACCCACTTGCGTGAGTGTGCCAGCGGGTCCAACGGCGGTATTTTGATAAACAGGAATCGTAGCCTTGGACTTATTGTCTGTTGCGCCCTGACCCACAATCGTAACCGTGTCAATAGTGTAGTCAAGGTTACGAATATCAAGATCCGCAGCAGACACCGTGATGCCCGCTGAAGTCTTGATGTTTACATTCAGTGCATTGGATTCCGCGTAGATGGCAGCAACACCTGTTCCCGTGAATCCGAATAGTCCTGTGGACACGGTGGAAGCAGTTCCGCCGCCGTAAACGGTGATGTTGTCTGTGGCTGCGGTGATGCCGCGAATGCTGAAGTTCGAAGCCTGCACATACACAGCCGTTGCGCCAGTGACTCCGAATATGCCTAGATTGGAGAAAGACGAAACCGTTACAGGCAGTGCGGCACTAACAGTGATCCCGATGGGGTATCCGCTGGCAATTCCTTGAATACCCACATAGTCTATTCCAGTGGTACTGCCGAGAGTGTCTCCACCGTACAGGTTTCGAATGCTGAAACTGCTACCCGCAACATTCAGAGTTCCAACCGTAATACCTACGGCGACTCCTCCTGATACACCCACAACAGTGAGAGATGTTCCTGTAATTCCTACAATAGTTGTGGCTAGGCTGTAGTAGCCTGATGGAGCAAGATATTCGTACTTGGTCCACGAGCCGCACAGACCCACTGGCAGGGGCGCAGAGGCATTTACATATGTTACTGTGTCGTTTGCACCATACGCGATCTTGACAATCTGATGATGTGCAGTTTCTCCTGCACCTACAGGCTTGACATAATCGCTGGCTATGGTATAAGTAGTACCACTGGTAACTATCGTGTAGTTGTCGCTGGTCGCTGCCATTTGCTTCTCCGCTTTTGCAGTGTCGTGGGCAAGTCAAGGACTAAATAAGAGTACCCTTCTATGTATATTTCCGAAAGTAAACCTGTCATGGACATCAACAACATCCGTTTCCCCCGTGAAGTAGAAAATCATGTAAAGGTATACGAGGTTTCGTATATTGACGCAGTGCTTGCTGTGTGCGAACAGTTTGGAATAGAGCCGCAAGTCGCCGCCAAGTTCTTGAGTAAGCCGATTATTGAAAAAATCAAGGCTGAAGGACAAGAACTGAATCTGCTTCCGAAAAAGTCAAAACTACCTGTTTGACCTTGACACACTGCTATTGTGTGGTACTATCCATACATAGTTGTGGCTGATTTCTACATCACACACATTAACACACACAGTACAAATAGTACAAGGAGACACGCATGGGATTCAAAGACCTAAAGTCCGCTTCCAAGAACGCATATCAGACTCTTTCGTCCGAAATGGACAAGATGGCAAAGAAGTCTGAGTCCTACAAGGACGACCGTATGTGGAGAGCGGAAACCGACAAGACTGGCAACGGCTACGCCGAGATTCGCTTTCTACCCGCACCCGATGGCGAGGATCTGCCGTGGGCGCGTGTTTGGAACCACGGCTTCCGTGGTCCAGGTGGTTGGTACATTGAAAACTCCCTCACGACCATTGGTCTGAAGGATCCAGTGTCTGAAATGAACTCGCAGTTGTGGGCTAGCGGATCGGATGACGACAAGAAGATTGCGCGTGATCGCAAGCGCAAGTTGTCGTATATCAGCAACATTCTTGTTGTGAGCGACCCCAAGAATCCGCAGAACGAGGGCAAGGTGTTCCTGTTCCGCTACGGCAAGAAGATTTTTGAGAAGATTCAGGAAGCCATGAATCCGCAGTTCCAAGACGAGAAGCCCATGAATCCGTTTGACTTTTGGAACGGTGCAAACTTCAAGTTGAAGATTCGTCAGGTTGAGGGCTACACCAACTACGACAAGAGCGAGTTTGCTGCTCCGTCAGCCCTGCTTGGTGGCGATGACGCTGCGCTTGAGAAGTTGTGGAAGACGGAGTTCTCCCTGAAGGAGTTCACTGATCCCAAGTCCTTCAAGTCGTATGATGAACTCAAGGCTCGTCTGGAGCAGGTGCTTGGCGGTAACATCCGCGCCACCTCTTCAGAGTCGGGTTTCAAGGGTGGTGCAGAGAAGGCTGCGTTTGATGATGAGGATACGGTTCCCGCTGTGAAGAAGCCTGCGCCGCAGGCGGCTCCAAAGAAGAGTGTGAAGGAGAGCGTCAGCACGGATGATGACGACACGGAGGATGCACTCTCTTACTTTGAGAAGTTGGCAAGCGAAGACTAAATAGCAGTGACTTTCGGTTTCGCAGCAAGGGGCGCACTTCGGTGCGCCCCTTTGTTTTATGGAACCATAGAGAATGCTTGCATCTGCTTCTGCGTGGGTTCGTTGTTCCGAATCCGCAGATCATCATTGAAGTTGTTGTTTGTGGTGCTGATCTTGGTCTGAATGTTTGCGTTATTGTTGGTGTTTCCGCCAGCAGGAGTCGCTGCCGCACTACGAGCATCACTCAATGCGTTTTGCTCTGCGGAGTACTGACTCATCATCTTGCCCATTGTGGTGTTGGCTGTAGCAGGGGCAACAATCTTTCCTTGCACATCATTACCAGCAGCGGAGGATTTGCCTGCAAGATTCTGTTCCATTTCCTGCTTTTTTTCCCAAGACAATCCGCGTACTTGCTGTCGCCTGATGGTTCTCTCTGTGGCACTGCCACCTGCCTGTATCCAATTTGCTATATTTGGAGTCTCGGGTGGAACCATCGTGCCATCTTCCATAGGATGCCAGCCAGCATCTTTGAATGGAGACATTCCAGCCATAGCGGTCTTTTCGGCGGGATTTTTAGCCGCTCCTACATCATCAGCATAAGGATCAGCAACTTTTCCTCCTGCTGCTATGGATGCATCTACCTCAGAATTAAATTTATTCACTCTATCATTTTCAAGGCTCTCTTCTTCTCTATCCCTTCTTCTGCGTGGCATACTAGCAACCATGTTCGCTCTTGACTTAATTTCGTCGGCGTTCTTCCCCTGCTTTGCCCAATCTTTTAGATTGGGGTAACTATCCCAAAAATAAGTGTTATCAAATACCGATAGATCATCAACGCCTTCTCCTGTGCTTGATTCATCACCGTCTACTGAAATCAGTGAACCAACACCAGGAATTGCAGCCACCATGTCATAGAACTTGGTGGGACCAATCTGTTCCGCAAGCAGTTCCGCAATTTTTCCTCCCACCCATGCTCCACCAATAGTACCAATTAGTGTTCCGAGTCCAGGAATTGGAATGAGTGTTCCTAGTGCGCCTCCTGCAACAGAACCAAGTGCTTCTCCGACTGTTTTAACAATCGTTTTGCCGATTTGTTCTTTCTTCTCTTCTTTAGACAATTCGGTATTGTTCTTGATGGATGCAATGTCTATTGCTCCCATGATTCCCGTGATAATTGCTCCAAGACCAGGAATCTTCGCAATCCCCTTTATGATCTTTCCTGCGCCCTTGGCAATTGGACCTTGCAGCAATTTTGTTGGATTGAGTTTACCAAGCAGATTTCCTGCTCTACCCAACATATTGCTAAACCATCCTCCTGCTCCTCCTGCTGCTGCTCCGCTTTCGGATACTCCCTTGATGGCATTCTTGCCAGCATCCCAAACGCTCTTACCAGCACCCATCACTGCTTGTCCTGCTCTGCTTTGCGTTATTCCCTTGATGGCATTCTTGCCAGCATTTGAAATGCTTCTACCAGCACTCATCACTGCTTGTCCTGCTTTGCTATTCCTTATTGCCTTGATGGCATTCTTACCTACAATCCGTGCGCGTCTGCCAGTATCCACCACGGTTTTTCCAAAACCCTTTTTGGATATTTGCTTCGCGGTATTCCTGCCGAAATCCGTGACGCTTTTGCCAGCAGTTCTCACGGATTCTGTGGCTCTTCTGAATGGAGAAGACACAGCCTTATAGACTGATGTGTTCTGTAGTTTTGTGAGTCCTCGTGTTCCAAGTCTCCTCGTAGCACCGATACCACCGCTAGTCACAAATGAACCGATACCCGCAATGTTTCCTATGGTTGATAGAATGCCGCCTCCACCGCCACCGCCCGCTGTCCCCGCGATGCCTCCCTTTCCACCCAATGCACTCAATACGGAAGCAGCAGAACCATTTCCTCCACCCATAGCGGAACCAGCCGCGCCCTCAAGTTCAGACTCACGAGCAGCAAGTTCATTTACATCAGCCTGCTTGATAAGCAGTTTTCGTATTTCACGAACTTCTTTATACATTCCATCAAGTGTAGCCAGTACACGGGTTCCTCCCTTTCCTTGCTCATTGATGCCCAAACCAGGAATATCAGATGCGCGAGTTCCGCCCATCTGTTCGGGACTGCCTGTTCGTGTGTTTCGCGGTTCTCTTGAGTCTGTACCACTTATGTCTAGTTCAGATCCTCTATTTTCGCCACGCGAGATTTTCGCTCGTAGACGACCAGCATAGTCATCAATCTTTTCTTTTGTTTCGCGTTTTTCTTTCAGGAATTGACTAATAAGACCGCCGACCACTGGTATTTTTGCAGCGAGCCGTTCAGGCAGAGTCTTTTTGAAGTTCTTTGCCCTATCTTTGATAAACTCTGAAAAGGATGTTCTCTTTTTCAGTTGTTCTTCGACAGGCTTGATGATTGCATCTAGTTCATTAGCAATACTAGACTGTTCACCTTTTGTTTTTGCCGCGATTCCTCTTATGAACTTTAGTTGGGCATAGATTTTCTGTGCGTCATCTACGGAAGCACTGAGTGATTCTTCCGAAAGCAAAACGGCTTCTCTCATCAACTGATACGCAGCCGCTCCCGCTGGATCTTCTCGGTTAAACTTTTCGCGGTTCTCAACAATGAATGCTTCCACTTTGGATCGAACACCCTCTTTTTGAGATGTTCCAACCACATAATCTTCAAGGGCAGTGGGTTCTGATCCCGTTTCTTTTTGTTGCATACCCAATGCGGTTAGGAGATCAATGTTTTCTCCCGCTTCCGCATTAGGCGCACCAGCCCCTGCACTTGGTGTTGGTGGGGCGGCTGATTCTGGCGCAGCGGGTGATGCACTTTGTGTTGGTGGGGCGGCTGATTCTGACGCAGCGGGTGATGCAGTCCTGAATTCTGGCTTTAGCCCACCAAATTGACCACCTGGTCCTCGCTCTTGGCGTTGGGACTTCATTCGTCTGTATTGTTTGTCGCTGACCTTTTTCTTCCTTGCCATGATGCTACCTCGGTGTCATGGTAAAGGGGTCACAGGGGTTTTCTGTTGCCTGCTTTTTCCTTCTCTTGTTTAAGATGAGAAATAAGCATTTGTATGTATACCTCTCGTTCCCAAGGTAGCATTGCCTCTAATTCGGCAAGGGAATACCCGTGGTGCTGCATGAGGTTGAAGTTCATTTGGTAATACGCCCCCAAGTCGTTATGACAGAGGGCTACTGAAAAAAATCAGATACGCTATTCATTTCTACGGTTACTATTTGTTTGCAATTGGGGCAGTTGTACTTCATCAGATACTTTAGTTCGGGAACGCTCTGTATGAACTCCAACATTTTAGCAAACTGATCTGGCAGCATATTGTCCACAAAATCGGATAGAGTCTGCGGGTTGATGTCCTGTACTTGGTACACCTGTTCGTTTAGAATAACCGATTCAATGCACCGCTTGGCTAGTTCAAATGCAATTTCCACTTCAGTTTTGTCGTAGTCAAAGTCGTGGATGGACGGATACCGCATGATCACGGTGAGTTCGTCTGTCATCTTTATGTTGCTGTCGATCACGGGTTTGTCGGTGGTCTTGATTGTGATCTCGTCCAGTTTTATTTTGACGCTTGTTTCTTTGCCGCAGTTGGTGCAGACCACCTGTGGCTTGACTTCTTCGCCCACCGACTTGGAGCGAATCTGCAAGAAAGCGTACTCTGCGTCCGCAGCACACAGTTTGCGGGTGTCTATGCTGCTGTTCGTGCAGGCGAGAATCACATTCCGCATGGCATCGTTGATCTGATTGATGTTTTTTGACTGCATTGCCATCAGTAGGATTTTTTCTTCCTTGACGACAAATGGTCTGAATTTTGCCAGTATGCCTGATACGGGCAGAGTCATGCTGTATTGTGGTAACGCTGCGTTTGTCAGATTCAGTTGATTCATGGCGATCCTTTTCAATATAGGGTGTAATCTATTTATCTAGGCAGTGGTAGGTTGTTTTTCAGTGCATTTGCAAGATCGGGAGCATATAGTCCGTTTACGGTTCCGTCAGATGATACATTGTAAAATTGACCGTTTCGTGCGTATGTGTTTCGGGTCAACGCTCTCTCTGGAGAGAGGGCGGGTGCTTGCAGCAATTGAGGAACAGTTTGGTTTACCTGTGGTACTGGCGGTAGCCGCACAGGCAGGTATTTTCTGAATGCTATGGTGACATCTTGTCGCATGAACTCGTTGTCTTTGTCGTATCCGATTTGGATGTCACCCATAGCCTTGGGATATGCTTCTTCCACTGCAATCTGATATGTTATCTGACTAGCCCTGTTTAGTATGTTGATCGTCAGTGGAGCAGTGTACTGATCATAGTAGTTGAACTTGTAGTCGTTCGGACTGCATACTCCGTTCATCCACTGCTCAAAGAACTCACGCTCCTGTAGGCTCTCGGATAGAATCACCGACATCGTGAGTTCTCCGCTGTATATTGGCTCATATGGCATATTCCTAGCAGGACCGTAGAACCTATACGGCACGGTGGAGAAGGATCGTCCAGGAATGGATATGGAATCACAGCGCACAGCAATTTGTCGTGCGGCATCCGAATTCAGTGTTCTGAAGATATTGGGATAATTGATCAGCACTTCGTAGCGATTGGTGTACGCAAGACCGCTAGAGAATATGCTGCTGAACATCTCGGTTATGCTTGATGGAATCTGCGACATTATGTTCCCCTGCGGATTACTGCGTTTCTGCTGTCTCTGTATACGGTTACTGGTCTTGCGCCAACGAATTTCTGCGTGTTTCCATTAATCATGTCTTCCCATAAGTGAAACGGAACAATCACTGGTCTTTTTTTCATCCCTTTCCATAGATATTTTCGATAGCATGGTCTGTAGTATTTGAATATTTTTCTAGCATCTAGCCGATCATAGTCAATTTTCAGCCGCGTCTTCCACTCCTCGTTTGCTTTGATTGTGGGTAGTCCGCGCATGATCGTATCAAACAGAGCATTTCTGTATTGTGGACTCAAGAAGTGCAGGTTTATACCTTCGAACCCGCCCTTATAGACATCAGTTATCATTACAAGAGGATACGAATCATAATATGTATCCTTTGCAATAAAAGATTCGCTGATTGGTTTGTACTTGAAGAACACCAATAAGCCTGGCATTAGGCGGTTCGGTATCAGCAACTGATCCTGTTTGCTCAACATTTTCAAGAACTGCACATATGTCTGGTCTGTTCCACCCAATGCGATGGTGGTTTCCTCTAGCAATTCTTCTAGTTCGATCTTGTGTTTGTCGTTGTCGTTCATGGCTTTTTGTTGAACAGATCGTCTTCGGTCAATATTTTGAATTCCCATCCCTTGGCATCAGACACCCGCTTGGCGGCTTCCCACTTGGCTTTGTTGGTTACCCATGTCTTGACTTCGGTGATGTACCCACGAGTGATCCTGCTCTTCTTCTGCGGCTCTTGGCACTGCTTTTTGGGTTTGATCTCTACAAGCCAAGTCTTGATGCCCTCTGGTGTGCGTACCTCAACCAAGAAGTCCACAAAGTAGCGGTGGGGCTTGTGGTCGATGGGACTCATGTACGGAATCACCACTTCTTCGGATGCCCAACGCAGAACATTCGCGCTGCTGTCGCAGTACTTCATAAACTTGCGTTCCCACATACTTCGGTAGGTGATCTTGGTGGGATCGCCTATGTATTTGGTGGGGTTCTGTGGTTGAAAAATGCCTTTGTATGCCATACATAAATATGTAGCCAATCCCCCAAAGGAATCCTCCACATATGTTAGTACCAGACAAATATGCCCGAAGTCCCGAGGTTGCGCCACAAACAAGCAACGGAAAGCCGTTTGTTGCCAGCAATCGCACAGGACGAATTTCTAGCGAACAATTCGCGGAGCAGATTCAGGATCAGATTTCTAGAAATCTTGAGGGCTTCACCCCACTCAAGCGTGGCTCTCGCTCACGCCCATCTCTATTGAAATATCCTATTGAAATTGGTTCGGGACAGGTTCCTCATGTCATGCAGTTCAAGGTGTTCTGGCGGTGGGAACAAAAGGACATGAAAGAAACCTTGAACAACGCCAAGGTGGAGAATGAAAAGAAGATTGGTGATTTGCAGACTCTTCACAGTCTGATTGAGAATGGTGATCTCACAGAAGAAAATCTGATGCGAAGCCCGCTTTCAGATCAGGGTATTGCTGCACTAAACGAGATCGTGTACAGCAACAAGACTCTGAAGGTGGTTGATCCTAGCATGAACGATAGTCTGGCACAGATGCTGGACAACAATCCACAGCGCGCCAAGCAGATTCTTGAACAAACCATTTCGTCGTATCAGACTCGTCTATCAGATATCAATTCTGAAATATCAAACGGCACGGGCAAGGTTGGATTGGATGAACAGGAAAAACTGCAAGTACAGGGAAGATTCGGTGAGCAGATAGCAGATTCTAGTGCTGGTAGTGCTGCTGTGAGTGTTGGTTCTGTGGGTGCTGTTATTGGTGGTATTGCTGGATTTTTTCTTGGTGGACCTCCTGGCTTAGTAGTTGGAGCATTGGCGGGTGGTGGTGGCGGCGCACTCGCAGGGGTTGCGGCACAACAGGGGGCAAAGGCTTTTCAGAATCAAGCAGTGTACGATCAGATGGTGTCCATCTATCTGCCGTTCTGCACAAAAATCAATAACGAAGACACCTTTCAATATGAAGAGTCCAGTATGAGTGTTGCTGGTGGTATTGGTGATTTTATGAGTAATGGTATGATTTCATCCACCGAGCAGGCTGCACAGGCAGGACTCAACAAAGGTTCGGAGATGGTTGGTACTGGACAAGCGGGTGCGGCTCTTCAAGGACGAATAATCAATCCGCGCCTTGAAAAAATGTTCAAGCAAAAGGATTTTAGAAACTTCAATTTCAGTTGGGAGTTCTATCCAAAGACCAAAACGGAAGTGGAATACATTCGAGATATTATTGAAACATTCCGCTATCATGCTCACCCTAGTCGTGAGAATGAACCTGGCTCAGACGATCCATCCAAGGTTCAGATCATGCTTCGCGTTCCTGGTGAATTTGAAATTCGCTTTCTGTCCAGCAATCCCGATCCCAACCAAGCAGGTTTCGTTGAGAACGAGTACCTGCCACAGATTGGTCGCTGTTCTCTCACCTCTATTTCTGTGGATTACACACCAAACTCCATCTACAGTTCGTTTCAAGACAATTCTCCAACGGCAATTACTTTCTCGCTTCAGTTCACTGAAATGGGACTGCTGACCCGTGAAGCAATAGATAAGGGCTACTGATGTACTTTTCTAAATTCCCACTACTACAGTATCCTGTCAAGGACGGAACCGCCTTCCGTTATGTGTATGTGCGAAATCTGCTGCGGCGGGTTGCGTTGAGCGAAGACTTGAAGAGCGGGGAGTCTGCGTTTTTGGAGTACAACATCAAGGACGGAGAACGCCCCGAACACATCGCAGAGCGCGTATACGGAGATCCTGCGTACCACTGGTTGATTCTACTAACAAACGACATTATTGATCCGTATCACGGGTGGTACAAATCGGGCTTGGCACTAGAAGACTACATTCAAAAGAAATACGGTGGCTACACTGTCTACATCAGCACCACATCCGATTCTTTCTTTTACAACTCCGCAGTTGGCAGTGGCTCTACTTTTTCACAGGGCGGAAAGTCGGTGGCAATTGTGGACTATTCGCCTGAACTCTGCAAACTCACTGTGCTTGGAAAGGATATTGCTGAAGGAGCCGCAACGATTGGAGTCTCTGGTGGAACTAGTTACTCTGTTTATGTCCACCGTGTAGACCCGTCTTTTACTGCCGTGCATCACTTTCAGATTCCTTATTCAAGTGGGCTATGCGGAGCCTCCACCGAGTTCACTGTTGACCCATTGAGTCAGCAAACAGACAGTTACTCTGTGGTGGGTGGTGTGGTTGGTCATACAAAAAATGAGTATCCCGCAATAATCACCGATGGTAAACAATATGCAGGATCGGGAACTGTAGACTTATGGGAAACTTATATTGGTCGTTACATGGGAATTTCTGGCGCACAGTTAAACACCTATGCGGTATCTAATTACACCTACGAGTTCACGGAAAATGATGCAAAGCGAACCATCAAGGTTCTGCATCCGCGTTTCAAGAAGACTGCCCTGAACGAACTTGAATCTCTGCTGAGGGTCTAATGATGGCAGACGAATCAGGATACGGAAACAACAACATGAAGGCGGGAGACTACAAACTAGAAAAGTTTGTTCTCCATTCAATGGTCAATGGAAGCAGTGTTGATCTCTCTAATCTGTATCGCTACATTGAAATTTATGAAGACCTGTTCTCTCCGTACATCACGGCTAAACTGCATATCGAAGACGCTTTCAACTTTCCCGAGCGGTTTCCCATCAGTGGACAGGAAAAGATTGAACTCACCTTCAAGTCAGACATCAATGCACTAAAGCCCGTAGAGTTGGTGTTTCGTGTCTACAAGTTGGACACCCATGAGATTTCAGACACAGGAAAAACACAGCAGTATGTGCTGCATCTGATGAGTGAGGGCGGATATTTTAACTTCTCTGAAGTGTGTGGATATTCCGTTCGTGGTACTGTATCTAAAATGGTAGAGACTATATTTGCAAAACACTTTCCTCAATCGGTATGGAAAGACAAATTGGAAATCGAGAAGACGGCGGACAACTACTCGTTTGTTCTGCCTAATTCATACACACCTTTCAAGGCTATCAACTGGTTGAGTGGCAAGGCTTTTTCCAAGACAGGAAAGGACTATACGCCTTTCATGTTCTATGAAACACTAGACGGACACAAGTTCAAGAGTCTTGGAAGGCTTATTGAAGACGGGGGTTCAAATGTCACAAAGTACATCTATACTCCTGCAAACATGGCACAACTACCAGGTGACAATGACAACATGGGATTCCAAACCGTTTTGCCGTCCCGATACCACCGAATTCAGAAACTAGAAGAGTTGGGTAGATTCGATATGGCGGCAAACATTATGAACGGCGTGGTGTCGTCTCGTCTGGTTGTGCATGACTTGGTGCGTAAGGAGCAGCGGGTATCTGAATTCTTTGAAGCAGATATATTCCAAGACATGAAGAAACTTGGAACTGAACCACATTTCCGCACATCCGATCCTGAATCAGACAGACTATACAAGAAGGGTGCTGCATATGTTTACTTGCCGTCTACCCCATATACCGCGTACACATCAGCCAACTCACTGATTGACAACACACAGGTGGAGTCTCTGTTTCTGAAGCGCAAGTACCACATGAACACTTTCCTCACGCAGAAGATCGTGATTCAGATATTTGGAGACAGCAGGCGGCGTGTGGGCGATCTTGTGGATATCAGTGTTCCAAAAATACAGTCGGACTCGCATATACAGTACGACAAACAGGACGCAAACTTGAGTGGTGAGTATATGGTTACAAGCATCAAACATAGATTTGCAAAAGTATACAGTTGTAAACTTGAACTTTCACGGAACTGCATGGGGGTGTAATGAGAGGATTCTTAGGACGAGAAGGATTTGTGTGGTGGCATGGTGTTGTTGAAGACAACGCCGATCCGCTGTTCCTTGGACGATGCCGCGTCCGCATTTTTGGTTTCCACGGAGAAGACAAGGGCGAACTCCCTACTGGTGCTTTGCCTTGGGCGTATCCCATGCAGCCACTGACTTCTGCCGCTCTTTCGGGAATTGGTGTCTCACCCACGGGTCTTCTTGTTGGTTCCCATGTGTTTGGCTTTTTCCGCGATGGTGAAGAAGCACAAGACCCCGTGATGATTGGGTCGTTTGGTGGAGTCCCCACCAAGCAGGCAGACACATCCAAAGGATTTAATGATCCAACAGGAACCTACCCTGCAAAACCTTCTGATGTCAACGCAAACCTGTTCCCGCTTGGTGTGTCTGTGATTGGTGAACAGGACACTAATCGGCTTGCACGAAACAATAACGCAGATCAGATGAAGTCTACTGTGGCTGCGTACAAGGCGGGATCATTAACCGCCAATATTCCAAGCACTCCCGACATACAAGGCGGTTCAAAGTGGAGCGAACCTGCTACTCCATATGCTGCGAAGTATCCAAAAAATCATGTGCGGTACACCGAAAGCGGTCATGTAGAGGAGTTTGACGACACGCCTGGTGCGGAGCGAATTCATCAGTTCCACAACTCAGGCACATTTACGGAAGTGGGCAATGGATGGACACAGAATCCTGACGGCACTCGGGTGCAGCGCATCATGGGCGATGACTATGAGATTGTCCACGGCAACAAGAAGGTGTACATTAAAGGCAGCGAAGGACTCAATTTGGTGTTGGATGGAGCCATCAACCTGACCATCAACGGCGGTGGAAATATTCAGATCAACGGCGACACCAATATTCTCGCAAGCAGCGATGTGAATCTTCAGATTGAGGGCAGTCTGAAGGCTTCAGGCAAGACCATTGAATTCTACGCAGACGGCGACATCGGATTCTCAGGGCGCACCATTTCGTTCATCACGGACAGCAATATCATGGTGATGCAGCAGGGCAAGCGCATTGAAGTGAATTCAGGTGAGGCAGTACTCAAGCCCAAGCGCGTTGATGTGAAGGGTGGTGGCTGATGCTGTATCGCGGCTTTCACCGAAAGTATGTTGAAGGCACATCGCAGTACGCGGTTTATGTGTACGGTGATGTGGTCAAGCGGGACGGCAAGTTCTATGTGTGCGGAATCACGCAGACATCAGGCTATCTTCCCGAAGACGCGGCTTCAGGCTTTGACCTGTTGTCGTATTACATTGACCCGTCTCCCAATGACAACATTGACGGAGGGCAGTTCTAATGGCTGGTTCTCAGGTTTGCCTAGCCAATCTAGATACAGCAGGGGGAATCATTCTAGAAGGAAACCCCTACTTTTTCGTTGATGGTTTTCCTGTTTCCGTTGAAGGAAATCCCGTAGAAGATCACGGCATAAACGAACACGATAATGCCGTGATGGTAGAGGGAAATCCAAATTTTGTGATTGGTGGCATTCCTGTCTGCACGATTATGAGCAAGGCTAGTTGCGGCGACCAACCTGTAAGTTCAAGTACTTTTTTTGTGGGGTAAACAATGGCAGATCAACCGTGTCCATGCAAGCAGAAACTGACAGAAGGTCAAAAAGGTGTCTTTAACTTTGGCTTGGACGATGCCAAGTCTATGCTACAGAATCCTAATGCTGCCGCTATTAATGCAGTCCGAAAACTGGGTGGAGCAAATAGTGCGCGTATTGAAAGTTTGATTGCAGCCGCAGATGTTACTGGTCCAGGTGGTGTGCAGAATGTTCTGTTTACCGCTCTTCCATCTTTGCAGAAGATGCAGGCTTCCATCACCAAACAAACTGGTATAGTAAACGCTTTTGAGAATGAATGCAATCGGTTTACAAATCCTCGAAATCTAACCAGTATCATTAGTTCTTTGAGTCTATTTGCAGAATTGAACTGCGCTCTTGGTATTGAAGGTCTTGATATCAATGTTGGACTGAATGTGGTGAACAACAATGGACAGTTCTCGATTGATTACGCAGTCAATGCAAACATCAATTTGCAGAAGATACTAGACAAATACGGAGATGGTTTGGGAACCGCTACCGCCAATATGGTAAGCGATCTACAGGCTGGATTGAATGATGTTTTTGGAAAAATGGATGAAGCCAACAATGCACTCAACAAGATAATGGCAGAATCGAATGCAATGCAGCAGAAGGCAGCGGCTTTCATTGCAAAATACACAAGCATCAATTCTCTCGCAAATCTGGTTAATCAGGCAAGCACAGATCCCTGTTTTAAGTTGGGTGCAACACTGAATGGTAGTTTGGTTAGTTCTGAATTTTTGAATACTGTCAGTAATGCGGGTTTTGGCGGTGCGGGAGGAGGCACGAGCATTCGATGAGCAGCGTATCTGAATATTTTACAACCATCAAGGACAACTTGCAATCCGTAGGTGAGGCGGTTGGAGTTTTTGCCGTTGGATTGGCTATTGGTGTGGTTGGTGCTTTCCGAAAGAAACGCATCACGATCAAAAGCCCCATACAGTTCAAAGAGCAGAAGTTTATACAGCGGCACAGTCAGATCCATGAACTGCTCACCGAACTTCGGGTTACCGTTCGTGCTTCTCGCTGCCTTGTCTTTCAGTTTCACAACGGCGGCTCGTTTGCAGACGGAACCTCCATCAAGCGATTCTCGGTGACCCATGAATCGTGCGTATCAGGAACCACAAGCATGATTCTTGAATCGCAAGATGTGCTGCTGACTCGGTATGTGGATGTGATCCGTATCATGGATGAAACGGCTAGCAAGATTATATCGGTGAGCAGCCTGCCGCCGTCAGCATTCCGTTCTGGACTTGAGATAAATAGCGTGGAGTACTTCAGTATTACTCCTTTGCGATGCATGGACGGACTGACTCCTCTTGGTTTCTTGTGTTGCCACTGGTGTACGGTTGATCAACTAGACGAGATTGAAGCAGAAGGAATACAGCAGTCCACTTTGGAACAGGTGATTGCTGACAGCGTTCACAACATAAACACCCACCTTTCGTACAAAGCGGAACTCAAGTAATGGCACTACAGATCACAGGCAGCGGGAAACCTATATTCACGGATATAGATCCCACACTCACAAAGAATCCCAAGACGGGTGATCTTCTCACCCTGAAGGACGATTTGGCTGTGCGTACCTCGGTGCGAAATCTACTGTCCACGGCTTTTGGTGAGCGGCTGTTTCAGCCCACCATTGGTGGATCGCTGCGCGCTCTGCTGTTTGAACCCATTGATGCCATCACCACAATGGAGATTCGTGATCGAATTCTGTATACCATCAGCAACCACGAGCCTCGCGTTGGTCAGGTACTGGTTGATGTGGTGGCAAGTCCAGACGAAAACTACTACACGGTTGTTGTGGAATACGCCATACAAACCGTTGGCAAGAGAGATAGAATCTCGGTTGTCCTAGAAAGGGTGCGCTGATGTCGAATTCAAATAGTTTCAACATTGTGGGTCTGGACTTTGACGAAGCAAAGGCTTCGCTACAGACCTTCTTGCAGTCGCAGGACACCCTGAAGGACTACAACTTTGACGGCTCGGTTCTCAGCACCGTGTTGGATGTACTGGCGTACAACACCCACTATCAGGCTTTCCACACAAACATGGTTGCCAACGAGATGTTCTTGGACAGCGCAGTTCTGCGTCCATCCGTTGTTTCTCATGCTAAAGCATTGGGCTATGTACCTTCTTCCCGCCGCGCTGCAAAGGCAGTGCTGACTGTTAAGGCTGCTGGCTCAACCGAAACCACCTATCTGTCTCGGGGCACAGAGTTCACAGGAGTTAATTCCGCAGGTGGGCAGTACCGTTTTATCCTGCTTGACACGGTTTACGCAAATATAACCGATGCAGCGGATCCAAAGTTTTCATCTATTGAAGTATACGAAGGCACTCTGCGCCGCATGAGTTATGTGTACGATCCCACAAAGAAGACGGGATCGGTTCTGCTTATTCCCAACGACAAGATCGACACAAGCACAATCAAGGTGCGTGTCAAGGCATCCGCTGCGGACAACACAGGCATTGAAAATGTTTGGACATACGCGGATTCGTATATTGATTTGACACCGACTTCCAAAGTGTATTTCTTGCAAGAGCGCGAAACAGGAATGTACGAACTGTTTTTTGGAGACAACTTCTTGGGATTGCAGCCTGCTGCTGGCAGCGTGGTGATTGTTGAGTATTTGGAAACGAATGCAGACGAAGCCAATGGGATTGCTACATTCAGCAGCACGGTGTCTGGTCTTGGAGCCATTACTGTTGACACCTCTGCGGCGGGTGGTGCGCGGGAAGAAAGTGTTTCTCGTATCAAGTTCTTGGCTCCCCGTTTCTACAAGTCACAGAATCGCGCTGTAACGGGAGACGATTATACTTCCGCAGTGGTCAAAGAATATCCCAATGCTGATTCTGTGTATGTGTACGGCGGGGAAACCGTGGTTCCTCCGCAGTATGGAAAGGTGTTTATTGCAGTGAAACCCAAGTCGGGATCTGCTCTCACCACGGATGAAAAACTCAGTCTTGCGCGTTCCCTGCGCGAGAACCGTTCTGTGGTTACAGTTACGCCTGAAATCGTAGATCCTGATTACATTGATCTTGTGATTGATTCGATTGTTACCTACGATCCTGCTCTGACAACCATCGGCACGGGAACACTAAAGGCACTTCTTGTGGCGTATGCTTTCACCTATTCAGGAAGTGTGCTTGAGACTTTCGGGTCTAATTTCTACCTGTCGAAACTCTCACAGGGCATGAACGCGATCAACTCCAGCATTCTTAGCAATCAGACCACCATTCGTCTTCGCAAGACGGTAAACTTGACTAAACTTGTTGCGTCCAAGGGTTTTGTCATCGACTTCAAGAATCCCCTGTACCATCCACACGATGGTCACTCCACCATCATGGGGTCTACCATTATCTCGCACCGCAACACTGATGGCGTGATCGTAGACAATGTGTACGCGGTGGATGACGGCTACGGCAAGATCAACTTGGTGACCACGGACTCCACTGGAACGCAGAGTCTTGTGTATCCGAATATTGGAGTGGTGGATTACGCCAACGGCACGATAAAGTTCAACACCGCATTTGCCCCCACTTCTTCTACTGTTCTGTTTACCGTCACTGTGCAGCCGCAGAACACCGATATCTTTGTGTTTGAGAACAAGATTCTTCGTGTAAGCAGAGGATACCCTGATTCTGTACGCATCTCGTTGCAGTCGCAGACATCCCGCAAGCAAAATCTGAAGGGATAAGATGGCTGCAATCAACAACATTGTCCTGAACACAGAAGCAGAAGCACTAGAGCATCTGCTGTCTCCTTTCATCAAGGAGCAGTTTCCGCTGTTCATGCAGACTGACTATCCCAAACTCGTCCTGTTCATAAAGGCGTACTACGAGTGGATGGAGCAGGAAGGCAATGTGGGATACCTGACTTCCAAGATGGACACCATCTGGGATGTGGATCGCAATCTAGAAGAGTTCTACTCCCACTTCAAGAACACCTATTTGGATTCGTTTCCTGAACTGTTTGCGGTTAACGACAGCGGAAACAAGCCCAACAAAAAGACCCTGCTGAAAAAGATACGGGATTTCTACGGCAACAAGGGCACAGAGAGCGCGTACAAGTTTCTGTTCCGCGTACTGTACGACAGCGACTTGGAGTTCTACTATCCGAAAAATGACATTCTGAAAGCCTCGGACGGTGTTTGGTTGGAGCCACGCTCCATCAAGACCACGGTGACAAACGGAACAGACCTGTTCGGCGGCAAGGGTGGTCAGATATTTCAGTATGAGGGGCAGCAGTTGGTTGCCAGTGCGTTCATCAATTCCGTGGTGCAGTACGCATTCAACGGCGTTCCCATCAGCGAGTTCTTTATCACAGACATCAACGGAACATTCCTGCCCAATCGCACTGTGAAAATTATCAAGGACAGCAGCGAGTGGAGTGAGACTGCGTATTCCGTGCTTGGAGAATTCTTTATTGAACTGCCTGGCGAGGGATATCGCGTTGGTGATGCGGTTACAGTCGTGGACTCCACAGGCAGGGGCTTTTCTGCAAAGATTGACCAAGTGGGTCTTGCGGGAGGAGTCAAGAAGATTGGTATTTCCAATTCAGGTGTAAACTACTCGGGCGATATCGTTTTGAACATCTTCAGTGAAACAGGATCACAGACTGCGCGTGTGGTTGGTTTGCGTAGCGCAGTCACGCAGTATCCTGGATATTTCTCGGGCAATCGCGGCAAGGCTTCGTCCAACAAGAAGATTCAGGATGGTCACTACTACCAAGACTTCTCGTATGAACTAAAGTCGGCGGTATCACTAGACACATATTTTGGTGTATTGAAGGACATCATCCACCCCGCAGGTATGCGGATGTTTGGTTCTATTCTTGTGAAGAAGGCTATTGATAATCAGTTGACTTCTTCTTCACAGGCTACCTTTTACGAAATTCCTCTTATTGGGCGATACACTCCGTATAACATTGGAACCACGCTGGATCTTCGTGCCAACGGTGTCACCCTTTCAGGATACTGGTTGGGAGCCACGGGTGATCTGTATCCGCTTGGGTACAATCCGTACATCGGCAATACTCTTGAAGTAGGACCAAACGGATCTACCACTTCACTGGGTACGGTGTTTGTCGGTACATCGTTGGGCTACACCTACTGCTATGTGCCTGAAGGCGGACGCACTGCACACAACCCCATCGGCGCACCACTTGGCAGCACCAGTGCATTCTATCGGAATAAAGAAAGCAATTTGGATCCGACAGGCATGGTGGGACTCGTCCTGTGGCTGAAGCCAGAGAATATTGGTGTGTGTGGCTCGGTAGCCAACGGCGCAAGTATGGATATTTGGCGTGATGCTTCCCCGAACGGAAACCATGCGCTTCCACCCACATGGGATCGGTGGACCAGTGTGCCTGCTTATGCGGGAGTCACCATTGACAAACTGCGTCCCACACTCGTCATCAACGATAACGGTATCGTTGGTGCTACTGGAATCTCGTTTGATGGTGGTGTGATCTTTGGACCGCAAACCATCGTGAGAGGAAGCGGATTGACTTTGGGATCTGCTGCTATAGGATTCACCTTTGCTCCTGGGTCTTCAGGAGATAAACTGCTTGTTGGTCGGCATTTCTATCTGAAAAATGGACTCACACTTTCTGCTGATATGGATATGTTTATCGTGTATCGTCCTACAATTGATTCATTCTCTTATGGATTGGGTCTTGTTTCTTCGAATAGACGGTTTACAGATTCGTTTTTCTCCAGTAATCCCGATGATTTTGTTGTGTTCTCTCGCTCATGGAATTATGCTGATCGTGATACTCCGAGCCAGACATCCACATATTACAATTTTGCAAACAACCAAAAACTGTATCCTGTTGGTGCGGGGCTGATTGGTTTCACTCCGTGGCGACCGTTTACACCATCTGTTGCTGCTTTTGCTAAAACTTTCATTGCTTATGATCCCCATGTTTCAGGTCAAAGCATGGGAATGGTGGTGGGTGAAGTTTCTAGGGATTCCGCAAATGTGCTGTACGCTTTTGCAAACGGCGATCAAGCCACAAACAGATCACGATCCACTGGACTCTTTGTTACTAATTCCGATGGATCTGGAGGAGGACGCACCGCGCCTGTGTGTGGTGTAACCGTAGATATTGGACGATTTGGTTCGTATCACCGTTATGATTTGGCTTCAAGTGGTACAACAGGCAGTGCTGCTTGGATATCAACTGCACTCACGAATACACCCTATGGATTCCGTGGAGTCATCAACGAAGTCATTGTGTTCAACCGCAAGTTGCAGGAAACCGAACGGCAACAGGTGTATGGCTATCTGGCACGCAAGTACAAAATGGACACCAAACTTCCTGATGCGTATCAAGCCTCGCATCCAAGCGCGTATATGATGGGGCTTACTTATTGGAATATTGAACACCACCCAAACACCAAGGGCATCACAGGACTTGAGGCTGGTGTGTCGTTTGGAAACATTGTTCTTCAGAACTTCTTCTCGTTCCCCGATAGTCTGTACAAGTCCGAGGGAACCGTGCTGTCGGATGGAACTGTTTTGACAGGCGATACATACAGTAATGTCGGTCTATAAGGGGAAAATCAATGGCTAGTTACTTGAAAGCATCCATTCAACGCTCATACGCCGAA
>Ga0209401_1000066_pt1 | contig 71971 bp, 73 predicted proteins | sample M_140807_MF_Meta_FD_187318 | JGI IMG/M metagenome (GOLD analysis project Ga0209401, IMG submission 187318) | Freshwater microbial communities from Lake Montjoie, Canada to study carbon cycling - M_140807_MF_MetaG (SPAdes) (version 2) | ecosystem: Environmental > Aquatic > Freshwater > Lake...
CTCCATGGACGACTGTGCACTCCGTTGGGATCGAACGCCTGACCTTGAAAAACCGGGTTGATACCATCCAGCGAAACTTGCCCCGACAGATCCGCCCACTGCATCGACTGCTTGAGAGCCGAAAAGGTGCGCGCTTGGACAAGGTAAACATCCCCATCAGCCGGCCACGATCCGTCTGCTCCCCTTTCTAAAACCCTCAAATCGATCCTCGGGTTTCCCGGTCCGCTGGAAAAAGTATCCAGCCACAAAGCAGGAATCGCAGGCCCTTCCTGATACACCACCAATTTTGAGGGAAGCTGAAAAATCGACGGAGCCGAAGGCGCCGGCAAACGTTCAGGCTCCCCTCCATCCAATGCAAATTTTTGACCTAGCCCGAAACCGATAGCGAGTGCCGCTAGTAGCCCCAGCCCAATCAGCCCAGGGGTACGCGACTCAGGCCTATTTTCTGTTGGTTCCACGGCAACTACCTTCTCTGAAAAATTGTTTGCGGGAAAGCCACAAGGTTGTCTCAATCAGCACTTCTGCCCATAATCTCGTGATGGAAAAATCTGCTCAAAAGATCGGTCTCTGGATGGAGCAGCTGAGGCGGATGCGCGAGATGCAGTACGCCTACCACAAAAAGTTCTTCCACGGCCTTTACCTCTTTCTCGTTCTCGTGATTGGCTGCCTTCTTTGGGACAGCCCCGTGTCCCTCGCCCTTGTTCCCCTGCTCGTCATCACTGCTGGAACCCAGTCCTGTTTTTATCTCCACTTTGTCGACTTCGCCCGCATCCACGCCCGCTTTGTCGAACAGCGCCTCAACAAGGCATTGGGCAAAGGCACGCTCGTCGGGTCGGAAATTGAGGATCTCTATTTCTACCCTATCGACGCCCCAAAGATTGGCGGTTTTATTCCTTCCGCTCCCCTCCGCTTCTTCAGCTTCTTCACCCTACACTGGACTCTTCTCTGGCTTGGCCTAGCAGCCTTTGCCCTCTGGCGCCTACTCCCAATGATGGGCCCCTGTGGCCGCCACTACCTTATTCTACTTGGCCTCTGGGGTGCTCTGAATTTTATTTATCTCGCCTGGTTTTTTTATCGCAAACAGGCTTCCAGTTCTGTGGGGCAATATCTGAGAAAAGCCATTTAAGTCTTTTGGCTTACGCATTCGACCTTCGGCTCCTTTTTCCCTAGCCTGAAGTAGTGAACCAACTACGGCGCGTTCTGGCCTTTGGCCTCCCTTTTTTACGCCCCTATCGAACCCGCTTCCTCGCAGCAGTTGGGTTGGCTTTATTTTTCGGAGTCAGCAATGGTGCTTTCGTTCTTGCGACCAAAACTCTGTTTGAAAGATTGAGCCCCTCTCCCGTCGTGGTAGGCCAAGTCGATCCCCAGTCTCTGGCTACACGTTTCTCTGGCGAATTTGCCGAAGTCATGGAGAAAGTTCTCCCCCGCTCGGGACAACCCATCACTCCACTGCAAATCGCTGGTGCCGTTCTCTTTTTGCCACTGCTGATGCTGCTACGTTCTGGCACGAGCTATCTCAGCGCCTACTGCATGTCCTGGGTCAGCACCCGAGTCGTTCGGGACATGCAGCTCCGAGTCCTCGAAAAGCTCCACTCCCTCTCATTGGACTACTTCAATAAGTCTACCCTTGGCGATCTGACAACCCATATCTCCGGTGATACCCGTCGTATTTTCGATGCTATGAATAACGGTTTCAGCGATCTCATCAAGGAACCTATCACACTTCTCAGTATTTTAGCTGGCATGATTATGATCGATGCCAAGTTAACCCTAGCCGCAATCGTCATTCTCCCTTTAGTCACTCTTCCCATCCTCATCGTCGGGAATCGATTAAAGCAAATTGCCCGCAAATCCATTTCCGTCGGCATCAGCCAAGGCAGCGGCTTGATCGAAGCTCTTTCCGGAATTCGACTAATCAAGGCCTACGGATTGGAAAAGTTTCAACTCGACCGTTACCGAGACGAGAGCCTGAAACTGGTCAATCTCGAGGTCAAAAAAACCCAAGCAGGGAAGCTGGTCAACCCAGTTATCGAAGTCATCAGCACACTTGGACTGGGAGTATTTATTATTGTGGTTTTCGCGACCAATCAGTCGGTCTCAGATTTCGTAGGTTTTCTTACAGGCTTAATCATGCTTCCCAGCCCTGTTAAACGTCTCGCCCAAATGCACGTCGATCTTGTCTCCGCTACCATCAGTTGTGATCGGCTGGAAAATTTCCTTTCATTGAATCCGAGCGTTGAAGAGCCAACTGCACCCGCTCCACTTCCTCCTCTTTCGAAAGGTCTACACCTCGAAAAGGTTTATCTCGATTACGGTCACGACCATGTCTTGAAGGAAATTTCCCTAGAAATTCCTAAAGGTTTTAAACTCGGTATTGCTGGAGCCAGTGGCTCCGGCAAAAGCAGCTTGATCAATCTTTTACCACGTTTTTACCAGCCTACCTCGGGTCATATTCGTTGGGACGATCGAGATCTTCGCACAATTCACTCTCGTGATCTTCGATCTCAAATCGCTTTGGTCAGCCAGGATGTAGTCCTTTTTGACGCATCGGTTGCGGAGAACATCGGCCTGGGTCGATTAGGGGCCACTCGCGCTGAAATAGAGGAGGCGGCTCGGAAAGCTTTCGCCTACGACTTTATCAAAGCTCTTCCCAATGGCTACGAAACGCGAGTGGGGGAGAGAGGCGTTATGCTTTCGGGCGGCCAGAAGGCTCGGATCAGCCTAGCCCGTGCGTTTTTACGGAACGCCCCTATCCTCATCCTCGACGAAGCCACCGCCGCCTTGGATGCCGACTCGGAAACGGAAGTTCAAAAAACCATCGACCAGCTTGAAGAGGGTCGCACCGTTCTCTGCATCGCCCACCGGCTTTCCACCCTCGCCAATATGGACGAAATCGTTGTCCTAGATGCTGGTCGAATTGCGGAACGTGGAACCTTCTTTGCCCTGATCGCCAAAAAAGGTCTCTTCGCTGGGATGGCCGCCCAACAAGGCATCAGCTCCAACTAACCTCAGATGGACATCTCGATAGTCACGCCGGTCTTTAATTCAGTCCGTTGGATCGAGCTGTGTGTCCATTCGGTTCGTCACGCTCTCCAAGGACGAAGTTACGAACATATCGTAGTCGATGGGGGGAGTACGGATGGAACTCTGGATTATCTAAACCAACAGAAAGATATCCGCCTCATTCCAGGACCCGACAAGGGCATGTACGATGCCCTCAACAAGGGCATGGCTACCGCACGTGGTCGGATCTTCGGACACTTAAACGCCGACGAGCAGTACGACCGGGCGGGACTAGTCCACGCCCTTCAAAAACTTGATCAAACTGGGGCCGACGCGGTCTTCGGACCCACCATCATGCTGAATGGCCAGCTCAACTTCCTTTACCTGTTCAACCAGATCACGGTTCCCCGCCCCATCGATGCGGATTGGCATATGCCAGTGCAAACCTGCTCCTTCCTTTTTCGCCGTGGAATTTGGGAGCGTTGCCCTTACCCCGCTGAGTACCGCGTGGTGGGCGACCATGCTTGGTTCCGCCGGCAGATGAAGCTGGGCCTAAAACTTGTTTCGGTCCGTAAACCCATCGGCCTTTTTACATGGCATCAGGACGACATTGCGAAACGCCTCGGCTCCCACGGGGAAAATGCTTTGGCGGATGTGAATCGAAAATCCTTTCCCATGCGTTTTGCCAAATTTCGATTCCGCTTTCGACACGTCTTGGAAGGCGGCCTCATTCCCCCTTGCAAACTCCGATTTGATCTCTTTCCCGACGAATCCCTAAGCAAGACCCAGATTATTTCATTTCCCCGCTTGGGGCTTTAATTCACCCGCACCTTTTTGGGTAGGAAGATTCCCACTTCGGGCTGCAGAAGAGCTTCCCCTAGCTAACGGCGTCCTTCCTCATTATAGAACTCGTCCTTCAGGTCTTAAATGTCCAAGCACAACACCACCCGTTCAACCTTGAGGCTTTGCTTAACGAGCAATTTCCTAAGTTTCACCCTCTCCGTGGTTGGACAATAGGACACCACCCCAGCTTTTAGCACCTCGACCCCCTGTGATTTTAAGGCCCCGAAATTCTTCCAATGAATGTTTTTCCCATTGGCTTGTCCATCCTTCCGTAAAGGAATCTCTGATAGAAAGAATCCTGAGATGACCCGCAACCCAACACACCGACCTGATCTTTTCATTCCTAAGCCCCATAGAGTTCTTAAGGTATTTTTTGGAACAAGGCCCAATGCAATGGTTAAACCAAATACCAATGCCAAGACCTTGAAAAGCTGACGGTTTGATTTTAATCGCAACTACAGATGCCTAACCAAAAATCAAAAAAGGGTGTAGATGAACGGTGCCGCCCCAGTGCCACCGGCCAAAAGGAGGGCCCCCATCAGAAGAAAGGCCAAGAGAATGGGCAAAAGCCACCACTTTTTATTTTCTTTTAGAAAAACCCAGAATTCAGTGAAAAACCCACTTCCAGCCTTGGCGGCCTGCTCTTCGAACTTGGAGGGTTCTTGAATGCTCATCTCTAACTTTGGCGAAGATAACTAGCCGGACCTATTTTGCCAGTCGGACTTTTCCAAAGAGAACTGCCCAACGGTGCCTTGAGCTGCAAAGGGTCGTGGCCTGTTATCCGCAAAATTATCCCAATGGGCGTCACAATGCCGTAAAAGATTACCCCCAAAAGGACATGGGAAACCCCCCATCCGATCGGATAGGTCAGGAGGATCAGTCCCACAAATATCGGCCTAATGAGTGGAGGAAAGACCAACCCGGCGATCGAAATAATGCCTGCTATTGCCCAGCCGACCTCGACCTCATGCCAACACCCGATCTTTCGCACGATTGACCAGCCAACCAAGGCGCAGAAGGCCGGAAACCAGATTCCGGCAAACTGCCGCAGCTGTTTTTGATCGGGATTCCACTGAATTGCGATCATAATTTAGTCCAACTCAAAACCTTTGAGATACTCCGCCCGAGCTGCGCCACTGGCAGCGGCGTTCTCATCCTTCAAGAGGAGAAAGTTGCCGATCACCAGTGCGTCCATGTCGGTATTCAGGAAACAGCGGTAGGCTTCCTCAGCCGTGCAAACGATCGGCTCACCCCGAACATTGAAGCTCGTGTTAATAATCACGGGGGAGCCCGTCTTTCTTTCAAAGGCTTCCAAAAGCTTCCTATATCGAGTCCCTTGTCCCACGGTCTGCATTCGGGCCGAATAATCCACATGGGTGATCGCCGGAAGACGAGATCTTCTCTCCTTCACCTGATCCAATCCTGTTTTTCTATTGCCTATCGAATTCTCTCTGTGTTTATCCAAAACTGGTGCGACCACCAGCATGTAAGGGCTTCGGTGTTTTCGATCGATTTCAAACCATTCGGACGCCTTCTCCTCTATTACGGAAGGTGCAAAAGGTCGGAACGACTCCCGAAACTTGATCTTCACATTCATCTGGGTCTGCATCTTTTCGCTTCGGGCATCCCCTAAGATGCTTCTGGCTCCCAGAGCCCTCGGTCCAAACTCCATTCTTCCATTTACCCATCCCACCACTTTTTCTGATGCAATTAGGTCAGCCACTTCGTTACATAGTTTCGTCTCATCCGGAATATGACGAAACTTCGCCTTCTCCTTCTCAAGAAAAGTTCGGGTGGACTGATCCTCCGGCTCTGGCCCCAGATAGGATCCCTGCATGGAATCCTCGGGCTTCGCCATGCGCGGCTTTTCGAGGAGTTGATACCAGGTGAAGAGAGCCGCCCCCAAGGCTCCGCCGGCGTCCCCCGATGCCGGTTGAACCCAGATATCCTCAAAGGGGCCCTCCCGCAGAAGCTTGCCGTTTCCCACGCAGTTGAGTGCCACGCCTCCAGCTAGACAAAGGTGCTTCATCCCAGTCAGTTGATGCGCGTGCCAGGCCATCTTCAGCATGATCTCCTCCGTCACCACCTGGATAGAGGAGGCCAGATCCATCTCCCTCTTTCCGATGGGGGACTCCTTCTTTCGGGGCGGTCCGCCAAAAAGCACATCAAACTTTTTGGATGTCATTGTTAGTCCTCCCGCATAGTTGAAATAGGACTGATCCATCCAGATCGACCCATCGTCAAAAATCCGAACTAGATGCTTTCGGATCAAATTAGAATAGACCGGTTCCCCATAGGGAGCTAGCCCCATCAGCTTATATTCACCGGAATTGACCTTGAAGCCACAGAAGTAGGTGAAGGCAGAATAAAGAAGCCCCAGAGAATGTGGAAAATGAAGCTCCTTGAGCAATTCAATCCGATTCCCCCGCCCCACCCCGATGCTGGCCGTAGCCCACTCCCCTACTCCATCCATTGTCAGGATGGCCGCATCTTGGAATGGCGAGGGAAAGAAGGCGCTCGCAGCATGGGACTCGTGGTGGCTTGGGTAAACAAACGCCTTTTTATAACCAGGCAGTTGATCCCTCATCCTCTTTGCTAAAAATAGTTTGTCCTTCAACCAAACCGGTACGGCCCGCAAAAACGAAGGGAAACCGGCAGGCGCCAGCGCAAGATACGTCTCCAGCAATCGGTCAAATTTCCGCAGCGGCTTTTCGTAAAAGGTGACATAATCCAGATCTGCTGCCTTGATCCCGGCATCTTTCAAACAGTATTCGACTGCCCTTGCCGGAAAGGCCTCATCATGCTTCTTCCGGGTAAACCTCTCCTCCTGAGCCGCCGCCAGTATTTTTCCATCCGCCATCAAGGCCGCCGCAGAATCGTGATAATAAGCGGATATACCAAGAATCTTCATTTGCATTCCTCCAAAAATCTTTTTTGAAACAATTCCATCACAACCTTCGGGTCGGCAAATATTTCGTACTCGGTCCCCTGTGTCCTATGAGGAAAAAACTCCCTCAGGATCTGCATCAATTCGCCGGCGTGTCGGTATAGCGAAGCCTGGTTTCCCAACATCTCGAGATGCGCCCTCTCCCTTGACTCTGAAAATGTAATCACTGGCTTCCCCAACACAGCAAACTCTCCCACGGCCAACCCAAACGTCTCCCCGTGCCAGCGTGCATGAAGCATCGCATCACAGGTCGCGAGGAATTTTGCCTTTTCTACTGGATCTACCGTAGCCGGAAGATAGTGCACATTGGGAAACTGCTCACTTCCACGAATAGGTTCAGTATTCAGAAATACAAAATGATCGCCCGCGCAGTTTCGCGCGTGCTCAACCACGGCCCTCCGTGCAAATGGGATGTTGAAAGTATCCCACCCACCATGCCGACCGAACACCTTAGCGCCTTTGGGAATCCCCAGTTTTCTCCTTAGGTCTTCCTCAGAAACGAATCGGGGAACAAAAAACGGCACAAAAGAGATCTCTCGCCCGGTCATCACACGTGACATCCAGCAAGACAGGTAGGCATACGCATCCCCGTGGAATTCATCACAAAGGAACTGGGCATGAACACAGTTTTTCACTCCGGGAACAAAAAAGCCATCAAAAGGTCCGGGCTTCGTGAGATAAAGTACTTCTGCCGCTTCTTTCTTTAGTTTCCTGCCAAGGTCGTTTTTATCGGTGTACTGAGTAACCACAAACTCCTCCTGCCATTTTTTAAGCAGGGGGTTTTCGGCAAATTCCTGGCGATCCGGCAGGCAGAGGATCGATTCATTTCCCAACACGGAGCGATTCAATCGGGCGTAATCCAACATGGCACCCTCCGAGCCTCGCTCGGTCAACATTCGGCTATGAAAGGCAACTTTCATGCTCTCACCTTCCGGTAAAACTCCATTCTCTCATACACCATTTCGAGGCGATATCCCGCACGCCCAAGGCGATGAATCCAGACCGGGCGTCGCGTGGGATTCCAGATCCCCACAAAACCCGGACGAATCCACCCGTTCCGGATTTCCCGGCAAATCCCGGCACTCTCCCGCGAGCCACGGCTGGTGATCCCCGCCGGATTGGTTTTTCTTATTTCCTCTGGCCACGTTGTCAGGCGGTCTCCATGAATTTTTGTTCTTGGGCGGTTTTTTCGGAAAGCTGCTAGCGGATGGGGGCGATGTTCCCATGCTTCCACCCTCCATCCACCGCCACCTCGCTCCAACCAGATTCCCAAGCTACCCACTTGCCCGTCCCCCACCACCAGTTCATAAAAGCTTCCAGCTCGAACTCTGGCCAAGATTTTGTTTTGCAATATCCCGAAAAAGCCCTCTTTAGTAAATCCGTCATCTTCCAACCCCCACCTGCGCTCGTACCCTGCGAGTTTTTTGCGGTGCCATCCGGGTGAGACAGACGGGTATCGGCGGTAAAGCCATCCACGAAGGAATCGAAGCGTTTTATTCATGTGCTGGTCTTATCTAGCATGGAATGACTATTGAAACGTCTTCTTCCTCTCGCCCCAAGGAAATCTTATCGCTAGTTTGTATAATCGATGAAAAGAACGTCCATTTGCTGCCCCGTTCCGCTAAGGCAGTTATCCCAGTCGGCGGAAAGATTTGGGTTTTTTCTGCCCCGTGCCCTTCTTGATTGGGCTGAGATTCATGCCCGCCCCACTCCTGTTTTAGGGAAAGAGAATGATTCTGCCTTGGAATTTTGGCGCTCCCGCCGGATTGCGCTTGTCAAACAAACTGCCTATGACGCCCTTTACTCCCAAACTGGCGCTTCTTCTTGGATCGAAACCGCCCTCTCCAGTGCATGTCATCTTGGACCCTTGGCCCTGTTGGACGAATTGCAGGCAGAATACCACATTGTCCGCCAAGCCAGTGAACCGGAAACGTTTCTCTGGAAAGCCAAGTATGCGCATGATCCGGTCCCTTCGGCATCTATACAAAAAAAGCAACTAGCTATCGATGCATGGGAATCCAGCCAAGCCGGACGCACTCTACCATCAGTGGATGACATCCCTTGGCACAAGTACGACCTGGTGATCGGCTTGGACGTTCCCATTCCCGCTCGCATCACCCAAAAATGCCCACGCACCCTTTGGACTTATCTTTCTCTGGAGGCAGGGGGTTCGCTTCAGCAAAAGTCCCTGGTCCGTCCCTTGGATGGCTATGATCTTTTCTTGAATCACGGCTTCCGCCGTTATCGATGCCGTCCAGCCAACCGGAGTCATGTTCTGGAATTTCCTTTACAGTTCCAATCAAAGCGAAATTGGGAACAACTTTCCGCCGCGGTACCACATCCCCCCAAGCAAAAAGAAACCGTTCTGGTGAATCGCTACAGTCGCGAATCGCTGGATCCATCATCTCGGATCCCCCTTGTCTTCATGACAGGCAACGATCCCTTGCCTGAATATCTGGCTCACCTTTTTGGCGGTCTCTTTGCGGTCCATACGACAGAAAAAAACCGCTGGGGGAACTGGGCGGTAGAAACCGTCCTTGCGGGGGCGCTTTTTCTTGGCAACAAATCCTCTTTGTCGATGCTTTCGCCACTTCTGCCGGGTCTGGACGTACGCTCTTTGACGCAGGCGGTTTCAGCGGCCAACCACCTTGCGGACCACCCAGATCAACTTTCCTTTTTGCAGAAACTTCAACAGGAATTAGTGGAGGAGTTCTGCTTTCGTCGGCCTTTGGCTGACCTCACACAAAAGGCCCGAATCTTTTTTTCTTAACTCCACCCTCACGGCAGGAGGCTTGATCTCTCAAGTCTAGGATGCGATCCCGAAAGCATATGTCGAAAATGCTCAGATCCTGTTTCTCGTACGCCAAATTCCTGTGCCTACACTTCACATCGCTTGATTGACTTCCTATTTGTCGTCTCCATTTGTTTAAGTGTCATATGACTCGGCACTACCTATTTTTTGGGATTAAGAATCAGTCTGCCAACAATCTCAGTAAAATGCTTGCCTCATGAGAATGCTCCACTGGAATCGATTGACTGGCCTACTTTGGTGGCAGCGACTTGCCCAGCTAGATTCATCCGAATCATTTCGCCTCGCCAGTGAGGAAAAAATCTCAAACTTGCTGCGATCTCCGCTTCCTTGTGCCATCGGAAAAATTGGCACCACCGAACTGATGGGGCTGGAATATCTCTACCGATACATTCAGCTTCCCTGGCCACCAGCCGCCAGTTGGCTTCGGCCTGCTCAGCGCCTGCACGACTGTTCCGGCCTCTTTCCTGTGCGACGGGATATTTATCTACGCTGGGCGGAGGAGCTTCGCGAGGCCTTGCCACACATAGATGTGTTGGCACAGTGGCAGCTATCCTCCAAATTTCTTACCACTGTCGAAGACCGTATTTTGACCCTATTGGCACCACAAGCCTTTCGTGCGCACAGGTTTTACATCCACCCCCTCCACCCACCAGCTCCTTGGTTGGGGGATTTAACCAAGCTGCGCTGGCTGGTGGTACATCCTTTTGAAAAAACCATCCGCGCCCAACTGCCGCATCTAGCCAGCCTGGGTGTTTTTCCGGCCAACACCCTCCCTGACCTGGAGCGACGTGCCAAGGATACCTCAATTCTGACTTGTCCGCAGTTTTCCTATATGGTGCCGCCTAAGCACCCAAACTGGTCCGCCGCTCTGGCAGAACTAAAAAAAGAAATGGAACGCCGTGACTTTGATATCGCCCTTATTGGCGCAGGGGCATGGTCCCTCCCACTCGCCGCCCATGCTAAACGAATTGGCCGTAAAGCCATTCACCTGGGTGGAACTACACAGCTTTTATTTGGCATTCGCGGCGGGCGTTTTGACCAGTGGGGATTCAACTATCACCAACAATGGGTCCGCCCCCTTCCTGAGGAAATTCCTGGGAATTGCCGTTTGATGGAAGAGGGGGCGTATTGGTAGCTTTAAAGACGTGCGCAAGAATAGTTTACTACCCATTTCAATTATTATTCCGGTCTATCAGGCCGCGCCACGACTCAAGCAACATTTGGAGGCGCTCGAATCACTATCCCGTCTCGTTCATGAGCTCATATGGGTTATTACTAAAAGTCCCGACTCTTCCTGTCACTTGGCCAAAAAAGCTGCCAAAAAACTGGGAGGGCTAATTATCGATGTACCAGAAGGTCTTTACCCAGCATGGAATGCGGGTTTGGCTAAAGCAAAAGCGCCCTTCATTTATATCAGTACCGTTGGAGATGTAATTCGGCCCGATGGTTTGGCGGCACTGCTCAATACCCTCCAAGCCACCGAAGCAGATGTGGTCATATCTCCTCCCGAAATGCATCCTGTGGCAAAAGAAACTCGGCAAGCTGCTCTTGATTGGCCCGTATTTCGGTTTGCCTCCTTTTTTCACGCCTATGAGGGAAAAAAGATCCCGGCGGAAAAGGCTGTCTTGATGCAGATTCTAAGTGGTGCCAGTTCGGTCCTCGGATCCTGCGCCTCTTGCTTGTTTCGAGCCTCCGTCTTTAAAGCGGGAGATTTTTCAGCAAATCATTTTCATTATGGGGATACTGCTTGGGCATACCAGCATCTGCCGTCAATCTCTTTGACGTATTATCCGACAAAAGTTGCCCAGTTTTGGGTCGAAAAGCGTAAGACCAAAAGAATCGTTGATAAACAGCAAATCTACCTAATGATGAAGTCCATGTCAGAGTACCTGCATGCCGATCAAAGAAAAATGGTCCGGTTGCTTATTGATTCCTTGCAAAATCTTGATTTTCTAAGGGGCGAAAAACCAAAGGCCGGTTGGTGGTGGCACCCTTCTGCCTGGGTTTATCGATGGCACAGGCAAAGAAGCCGCAAATACCTGCTCCAATGTCTCCAAAGAAACTGAGCTACTAATTCCGATCCGGAGCTTTAAAATCTGACAAACCGTACAATGGCTCATCACCCTAGAGTTCCACATACTGCTTTTGACATAGTGTGCCCAAGCAGAGTTTGGCCCATGGAAACTTTTCCTCATTTGAGAATTGATCTGTCCACGAGAAATCACATGACATTTTTGACTGGATGTCTTCAAGAATTTTCAATTCAACTATATACAGATTTTGAATTTCATATCGCAGATAACGGCCCTACGGATCCCATTTATGGGGCCTGTCATTGACTGAGTTAATTACCGTGTCATCCAACTCTACTTCCTCTTCTTCCTTAGAGATTCCGAAACTATCCATTTTGTTGGCTACAAAGGATCAGGCCGCCACTTTGGAAAGATGCTTACAGGGAATCCTTTCACAGACATTTGAAGATTATGAGCTCATTATTTTAAATGATACCTCGACGGATTCCACCCCCCAGATTTTAGATCGCTTCAAACGCCTCGACCCCAGAATCCAGCTTTTCAGCCATGGCACTGCCCAAGGGGTGATCCCCACCTACAAAAAACTCCAGGAGCGCGCTAGGGGAGAATTTATCTGGCACGCAGCCAGTGATGACTTCTGCGTCGATATAAACTTTCTTGCAAACGGGTTCAAGCTTCTCGCAACCGCCCCGCAAGCAGCCGGGTTTTTTTGCAATACCTTAAGGATCATGATGCCCGCAGGAAAGCCCCACGGAATTTGGGGTACCACCGGCATAGCCAGATATATAGCCCCTAAGACTTTTCTTTCACAATTCTTACGCGGAAAGATCGTAATTCCAGGATGCGCCACGGTGATCCGAAAAGATGTTTTCATAAAACAGGGGGGCTTTCAGGAGGAAGCTGGCGCGCTGTGCGACCTGCTGATCAATTCCAAGCTGGGATCATCTTTTGGCATGATTTTCACGGGACATATCTCGATGCAATCTACCGTTTATCCTTCAGGAAGAAGCTTTGGCTCAAGTTTTGATCCATGGGACCAGTTGCAGCACCTCGCCTACCTTGAGGCCGGACTTCGCAAAGGTATGGTAAAACTAAACCTTAATTGCAATGAAAAGTGGACAGATTTCCGTTATTTATATCTAGGAAAGTTTTTTGGCCTGGAACATCAATCCCGTTGTTCACGGAACAACCCGCTTCTAGAGAGGAATCTTCGGGAGCTTTCCGAAAGAATTCTGACCCAATACAATTTATATTTGAACCAATGCGGAATTCATTCAACAGACAATATGTCGAGTCGCGATTTTCTGTTTTTTCCATTACGGAACTCGTGGCTCCGATTCTTTATTAAGATATGGAAGAAGATTTTTCAGGCGCCGGATGTCTCATTGTAATCGGAACTGTTTTGAATCTTTGATGCGTGTTAAATTTTCAAATGCAATTAATCTTGTCTCTCAAGCTCCAGCTTCAAATAAAACGCGCCAAGTTGGGAACAACTAACCTTAAACACAAATCTTTCGTGAAGGTAGAAACAGGCTCCGTCACATTGAACGGCACAACCATACAACTGGTTACTAAGATTCTTTAGGCATTAATATATTTTTTGTTTTTCGTGCACGAATTAATTCTTTGATTTCCAAGTTTGTCTTGTCATTGTGGCCCAGCCAGTATGTTTCATAGGTTTTATTTCTTTGTTCGATTAAATTGCGATTAACCTTTGCCCAAGAAGGCGCCAGGCGAGTGGGAGGTTGCCCTAGTTTTTTGGATTCTCGCAAATGCAGGCCAGAGAACTCCCTATGTATCACCCGATCTTCACCGCTTATAAATAATTTTCGTGTTTTCATGAATGTCAGCATGTCATTGACTGCATCGTGAATCTCATCTGGTGAACAAGCCTGAGATTCGTAACCCTGTTTCGAAAAGTGACTCCAGTCGTTGTCTGGTGGCGGCCCTAACTGCACCCATTTTTTCATATGTAGCTCAGACAAAAATGACTCACCTTTATTGGAGTCTGAATGGATTCGGTGTAATATTTTTTTTGGCAAAACCAGATCCTGCCTACTCCCAACCGGGACACCCCGCCAGAATACATCCGACCAGAGCACCGGCCGTCGAAATAAAGACGCGTAAAGTGTTGTTCCGGTCATCATCCCCACGGTAAATATACACTTGCTGAATAGGTACGCCTCGATCCAAGGGCGAAACTCCGGTGAAAGTGTCGGCCGAAGAAAAGTGTCCGGCGCCGACTCAGTAGAAAATCCCATTAAAACAGGAGTAATTCCTTCCGCCCTCAAGAACTTGGCGGCTTTTTGATAATTGATGAATTTAGCGTTCCGGAACTCGAAATTTTCCGTTCCTCCAAAATACAAATCTGGCTTGAAGTCTCGATAATATGTTTCGTCCCTTACACAGAAGCAGACAAATTTTTGTTCCCTTAGGCCAAGCTTACGCAGGAAATCTTCTGCTTGCTGAACTTCCTCATCAGTAAAGCTGATTGAAGGCACTTTTCGGGGAAGGCAGTTAAAACCGAGGTTCAAAAGATAATACTGATCATGGAAGTTTTTACTTAAATCCCGAATAGCAGCAATAAGACGCTCTCCTTTCCCATCGCATTGCCTTTCTGTGATCCACTTTTGCATTTTTGGGAATCGCACAGAGTTCTCTAATTTTTTAACAAGCCACTGATTCGCCAAGGGCTTTTTCCAGAAAACGACGAGTGGCCGGTGCTGCATTAGGTAAGCTGATTCGATTAGGGTATGACCTAGGTGGATGCTGAAGATTTCAACAAAAGGATACCTGCTAAAGAACCCCCCAAACCTCCGAAGTAAACGGGATACAATTTTCACCCATTTCTTTTGGATTGAGGATTTTAAACTCATGTTCCTTCTTTTTCTAGGGCCGCATTCCACATGGGAACAGCTAAACCTAGCTGGGATGCAGCTTTCTTAGATGATAGTGCGGCATTGCGAGGAATCTGGGGTAGTAGCTTCTCCAAGTCTGGGAGTTTCTGTTTCACGATCAATGACACAGGGTAACCATACATCTCGGCCGCTTTTCTTGCCATTTCATAATAATTAGTATCGTCCTTGGGTGAGAGATGAAAAATCCCGCTCTCTTCGAAATTTAAGCATCGGCTAATCGCCTCCACAGCCCAGTGAAGTGAGAGCGGTGCAACGGGCAAGTCAGGTGAAGCTTCTACCCGCTGACCTTGAGCCAAGGCCCGCATGAGGCCAGCTAAGTAACCGTCAGATAGGGATAGTACCTTGGTGAGGCGCAAAATCAGAAATTTTGCCCCCGTCGTCTGAATCAATCTCTCTGCTTCGGCCTTGTTACGGCCGTACTCCGTCACAGGACAAGGGGTGTCCGTCTCGCTGGGAAAAGCCTTTTCACCGTCAAAAACCGCGCTGCTGGATAAAAAGATCAGCCTCGCTCCTTTACGGGCACAAAGACCGGCCACCTCCACAGGCGCCTCCACATTCACACGATGGGCCAGTTGCCCATTTTTTTCACAAGCCTCCAAAGAGGTCAGGGCAGCTGCCATCAGCACCACGTCCCCTGCTTGTAGTGAAAAATTGGGCATAGGCTTCACAAGATCCCACATTAAGGTCCCGGTCGATTGTGTTTTCAGCCTGCGGCTGGTGCAGAGGAGTTTTTCAGCACCCCATCTACACTGGAGCGCTTTTCCGATTAGACCATCTCCCCCGACCAAAAGGATCTGTCTTGGGTGGTCATTGTTGCACTGAGCTTTCATGCGTTTTGACATATTGTTCTTTTTTGGCGAGGATTTTGCAAGTGATGTCCACGATCCGAATACCTGTCCTGCAGTGAATTTGCCGTGTCCATGTTGCGGAAAAAACTCCTTTGAAACCCTGATTGATTTTGGCCAAGTACCGGTCTCAGGCCTTTTTGATAAATTACCCAACCCACAGACCCCTTGCGCTCCGCTGGCTCTTGAATTTTGTCCAGGATGCGCTTTTGCTCGAAAAAGGAAATACCCTGGGACAGAGCGGGATTACCGCAAAATTGAAAGGGGAACTTCGGGCCAACGCCCTTCTTATGTGGACTGGATCTTGCAGGAGGCAAAAAAGCGTTGTTTGCCTGATGGACTGGTGGTGGAAATCGGCTGCAATGAAGGCACTTTTCTCCGAGAATTGCGAGAGGCAGGGTTTTCTCGTCTTTTGGGCGTGGAACCATCTCCCACACTTGCTGCGGGTGCCAAGGCCACGGGAATCGAGGTGATGGCTGATTATTTCGGAATGTCGCTCGCTGAAAGAATCTTGGATGACCATGGGCCCGCCGCACTGATTGTCTGCCGGCATACGTTGGAACACGTGCCTGATCCGCTTGCCTTTTTACAGGCCACTAGGAGGTTGTTGGCGCCGGAAGGCAGTCTTTACCTGGAGTGTCCCGACAGCCAAACGCTGTTTGGAGCGGGTCGTATCCATGAAATTTGGGATGAGCACGAAAATTACTTTTTCGGTGAGACCTTGGCCCGCCTTGCTCAATCTACCAGATTTTCCGGATGGGAACTAACCCGGCAAACGAACCGTGACGCGGTCAACCTTTGTGCCTGGATCGGGAGTAAAGCCGTTGGCTCCACGCCTTTCCCAATCCTGGATCCCAACCCCCTGCTGTCCCTGTTTTCGAAGTTTCCCGGTTGGGTGGATTGCGTGAAAAACCATGTCACACGCGAGTTATCCAAAAGCCCGGAACTACCTTTATTCGCCATTGGAGCAGGCCACCCGCAAATCAATTACCTGATTTTCTCTGGGGCTGGGCCCCATGTCTCCATCTTGGTGGACGATGACCCGGGCAAGACCGGTCTTTATGCATCTTGTCCTCAGCCTTGCCGAGTGGTGTCCACGGAGGAGTTCATCCGCGATTCAAATCCCCATAATACTTTACCTATCGCTTTTGCCCACCCGGAATGGATGTACAAGCTGGAGGCCAGCTTTAAGAGCCGCCTTGGGCGATGGATCTTGCCATACCCAGCTGGCTCGCCTCTCGTCAAACCTTAGGTCCAACTGCCAGAACAAAGAGATAGTGGCACATCGGAGTAAAACCCGTATGGAGAACCTCGTCGTTCATCCCAAAAAGGAATGCATTATGAAAGTGTTTTTTAAGAAGGGATTGAAGCACCTTGCCTGATTTGCAGTTAATATGCCCCTCCTTGCTTTGAGGTGATGCGTAGGGCTGGGATTCGATGGAAGGTGACCCACAGATGAATACCCCGTTCGGGGTCAGGCTACTGGCGATGTTCCGTACATAGAGATCCTCCTGTTTTTCAGGAATATGCTCAACAACATCGAGGGAAAACGCGCCATCAAATCGACCACCTGTTGTATATGGACCGTCCTTGAGAATATCATGAACTGCGAGTGTCACTGGCCATCCCGGCTCAACCCGCTTTTGTGCATCATTTATAAAAACAGGGTCGAAATCAATGGAGTGAATTTCCTTCACCTCAGGATGCAAAAGCCTGCTGGCGAAGGCGTCTCCACACCCCACCTCTAAAACTCGATCGAGACCTGAAAATATTTTTGCAACAAACTTATGCCTCGCAAGTGTAAATGAAAGAAGCTTAGGATCTGTTCGCCACATCACGCTGGAACGAATACTCATTTTACAAGCGCCCAAATTGGCAGTTTGAACCACCATTTTCTGATATTGTATTTCTTTTGTTTTTATTTTATTTTTTATCCCCATGTAAAATGATATTGGAATAGAATTCGGCAGTTTTTTCAACTCCTAAATCGGTTAAGTGAGCCTCATCAAGAAAATATTTTTTTGGGTCAAAATCATCAGGAAAGTCATTCCCAGCATAAATAATCTTGTTTCCAGCTTTTGTTTTTATATCAATAACGTTTGTATAAAAATATTGGATTGCCTTGAAATAGGTAATATCTGGTCCTTTGTCGATTTGTTCTTGAACTTCACTGGATGAAAGTTTTTTTAAAAGGTCCTTTTTCTTATGACAAAGAGGCTGAAGTGAGGCAATAAGTTTGGCTCGCGGAAAAAGCCTTTCGAGGATTTCAATATTCTTTATGTACAGTTGAATAATTTCATCAAGGTCCTGCCAAGATGTTTTTTGGCCAACATTTATTTTATCATATTTTTGAAAAAGGTTTTGTATTTGTGGAATATATTTTTTCCCAGTCAACATTCTATACAATTTTGATTTCTCAATAATCCAGTTTTCAGCTTCACCCCGGTAAAAGCTTGAGTTCATTCCATACTGTAAATATCCTTTTATGAAACTTTCAATCACTGCATTATGCTTAAAAGCGAGGGGCCCTTCCCTTGAATCCATGCCAACTGCGACGTCGTTTCGGCCGTTCATTATGATTATCCATTCAGGATCTAAATAAAAACCAAATAGCAAAACACCTAAAATCTCCTGAAAAGATACCCAGCCGCCGTTTCCAAAGTTGTAAACGACATACTTTGTTTTTGATTTTTCATTAAGTTGTCGCTGTAATACTGCATCGATAACATGATCATTAGTACTGCTTCCAGCCCCTCCAACTGCTGAACCGCCAAGGATGAGTATAGCTTTTGCATCTTTTTCTTTCTTTAGAAAGAACGTATAATCAATATCCTCTCTGAATCCCCAATTATTTGTTGAACGGCTGCACTCAACCTCTTCTTTAGTAAACTGATTTAGAATTTTATAAGATCCGTTCTCATTTGGTTGATTTATAAAACCTAAATACGGTTTATAGTTAATTGAAAAAATAAAGTATTTGTTAGTTTTTTCAAAGGTTATTAACCTTGAAGCAAATTCAGCACTTATTAAAACAATGATAAATGTGCTAACAGATAACAATGCTAACCCTGTTTTTTTATTTTTTAAAGATTTCATTATATCGAAGTGGAGTCTTGTTTAATGCGCCTTCAACATGGCCATCAAATGGCGGGACAAAGCAATTCGTGTTCTTTTTTCTTAAAAGGACCCTTATGCCCGAAGTGGTTGTTTGAAAGTTAATATTCTCCCATTTATTTTTGGTTTGCTCGATTGAAAGCAAAATATCGGGATGAAGTTTTTCATTTTTTGCACAGTGAATGGAAAAATCTAAGAATTCATAATTGTTACTGCGACATAACATCCAGAAGAATTTTGGGGTATAGTTAATTAATCCATGCGTTTGATAACCTTGAAATGGTACATTATGATACATCAAACCTTCGACAGCAGTAAGGTCGTGAATTATTTTAAAGGCTTGAATTTGGTTGGCCACATGTTCTGTTGTGCCACAGTTTATTACTAATTGAAACTTTTCTTGTAGCTTTGCCGGTATTTCGTCAAAGTTTAAATCCAGGTTGATGGCTCCTGCCTCGCAACTTGTGTCGATTGATATATAAAAGTAGCCAATTTTAGCCCATAAATCTCTAAAATATCCATTATTACTGAGCTTTAATTTATCAGATTCAGATAATCGTATTATTTCTTTGCGCTCAAAAGCGTTTGCGAAATTTTCGAGTATTTGAGCTTCACCTTCAAGATATAACTGGGATGCTCCGATATCACATATGGCCTGAAGTCCTTGAAGATAACCATTGCTTTTACAAGCCATTAGAAACTTAAGGTCATTTATTCCTATACCCATAAATTAGATATTATATGAATTGATTTTCTTAAAGTCTCTTTAAATATGAAGTTTTTTATAGATACTGCAATACTTATTATTTTATATTTAACAAACTGACCCTTCCAATTAGCTGTTTTTTTGGGAATACTTGAGATAGATCCCCAATTTCTTTCCCCATTCATTAGTTTTCGCCGTCAATACATTCTCTTCTTTGATTGATTTCGGTTGTAGCACGCAAATCATTTAATTATTTTAGAAATCTAGCAGGTTCGAATGATTAATACGTTATATGACTTTTTATTTTAACTAGGCATCGCCGTGTTAATTAAAAGGCCAGAGCTATAATATAATAATGCGACAATTAAGATTATACATTAATCGGATTGTCACGGTCCAATATAACGTACGACTCGGGATTGTCATTCCCTGGATAGACCTCTGCTGCGATCAACCAGAACCCTTCACCAACTATTCCTTTGGAAGGCTTCATAAGATCTACTTGTTTTGATTTTTCATGTTTATTTAAATATATTTCAATTAAATGCTTTTCTTCCAAAGCAAACCCATCTCCAGTTATATGGTAATTGAACGGGAAATAACTTTTATTGACTTCGCATAAAACGTGTTTTTCCGTTTGCGTATCTGCAAAGTTTATTAATATTTGAGTTGGATTTCTGTCTGATATTTTAACAGTAAATACTTTGCCCGCCCCGCCAACGATATTGTCCTGTGGAGCAATTAGGACAGCCCACACCGTATTTTCACGACTGGAGATTTTTTTGACCTTTTCAGTTAATGAGCCGGCTTTCACACATTCCCCATCAAGGAGGCAAGTCCACCACGGGAAAAGATTAAGAAATGTTTTTAGCGCCAAGCGAGTCGGCCGGTTTTCTATATTATCAAATACGATACAACCTCCGTAATTCGTTGCATTGCTTACAGAGATCAAATCAAAAAGGGCATATTCCAAATCATGGTTTCCATCAATGAATGTCAAATCGAGAAAACATTCTTTTTTCTCCCTTTCTTTTAAATGCAATATCATTTCCATGGAGCAAAAAGGGTAATATTTTATACAGCTTTTTATCTTATCGGGTAGTTTTTCAATTATTTGCGGACATCTTTCTGCGCCATAAGGGTCAGTTGTGTGTAACGTCCCACCATAAGTTTCTTTTGTCATAGCTTCAGCCATAACCTTTGTCGTCTCGCAAAAGAAAGAGCCAATTTCATAAACTACCTTAGGTTTAAACTGATTTATGACTTCCACTAAATAAGCCACTTCAGAAGCGGGCGTTAAAAGGGAAGTATTTTTCTGCAACAATAAATGTGTGTTTTGATATTGAACTGAAGTGAATATATTTTTGTACTTTTCGACGATCGGTGTCATTTTACCTTTCACCGAGGACTGTAAAGAACCCTGGATCAAAAATTCCTTTTTGGATATTCTTTTTCGCTTTTATTTCAAATGCTCTCTCATTTTCTATAATATCTAATAAGTTTTCTGATTTAAATTGATTTATACTCGTTCCGCAATGAATAATTTTGTTTCTATCAAATACCTTAATAACTTCTGCTAGAGTGTGTTGACTCTCAAATGGGTGCAAGACCTGGTCGGCAAACCAAGACAAGAAATACTCTTCTTCGTTTAAAAGAAATCGTTGATCCATTTTGCGATATGCCTCCATTAAGACTGCTTGATCTTGGTTTGAGTTTTTCAGTTGTTCTATTTTATCAAGAAAAGGTCTTCTGCCATGCAAATGATATAAACCGACAAGTATATTCCCTTGGTCGTCTAAATAGCGCTTTATTAATTGGTCAAGGTTTATCATCGCGTGTGCGGTATGATGTAACACCCCAACACTTATGACCCAGTTAAATTTTTCATTGAGAAACTCTTTTGTGAAATCCGCACAGATAAATCTAACGTTTGTTTTAAGAAGGTTTTGTGCCTCCTGTGCAATATTGATAGATTTTTGATTAAAATCGATCGCAGTAACCTCACATTTGTAATAATGTGATAAACTTAAGGATAGCCACCCAGAACCACATCCCAACTCAATGACCTTTCTTTTATAGAGCTTCTCTTTAGCGAGTGGAGCGTAATCTAAGATTAGATTTCTGTCCCGTATTTTTTTCTCAATAATAGATGGTGAATCTGGAAAGTTGAAAGGGGTCTTTTCGTAAAACTTTTTAACTTTTGAACCAATATCATTCATCTTTTACCACATCGGGTAAGTGTCTTGATGCTTTTCTTGATGCTTTATCTTGCGCTTGCTATTCCTTTTCCAGCGAAAATAATAAAAGAGTGAAAAGAAACACAAACATAGCCCTGCAACAGAATAAATGATTAACATTTTTCTAGGATTTGTTTAGCAATGGCCTGATTCGCCTCGTCTGATAAATGTGCTGGATCATAAAATACCCATAAATCTTGATATCGACTCTGGGCTAATTCCATATTCAAGTCAATGCATGGGACGTTTTTCACGGCGCACGCGTCTTTCAAAAGCTGAAAATACCATGGTTTTGAATTTTTGATTTCCTCATAATAATTTTTTTTACATGCCCTAGCATGATTTTCAGCACACCATTGTGTTATGAGTACCTCTTTCTGTGTCAGTCCTCGATCAATCCAATCATAATATGGCTGAATAAGAAACGTGAAGGACATATTCTTCGCGAGGATTGTTTGAATTACTGTTTCTAACGTATGCTGCAACCATTCTTTGAATATTTCGACCTTTCCCATGCTGTTTTCGGGCAGTTCCATAAAGTCTCCCCTTAAGCCCTCGTGCGATCTTTTTAATTCTTCCAAGTGTTTGTTCATTGACTTGTGAAATTCAGTTTGACCATAAATTCCGCCGTAGGTTTTTGAGAAAAAGTTTCCATTCATGAAAATAGCCAACTCATTGTAGCCACCGAGAAAAACGACTCGCTTCAACTTCTTAAGGCGGCCCGATAAAAAACAGAAGTTTATGAAATTATTTTGTATAGACTGGGCGCAGACGGACATATTGAGCCACTTTTCACCTCCTAATTCTGCCAAATACGATGGTATGGTCCCCCGGTCTCCATACTTTGATCCCCACCCCATCGCAGTGGAACCGCCCATGAATAGATTTTCGCATTCGATAATTTCAGGATCATCGAAGCTCATCCACCCGTTTTGCGGTTTTTTTGTAAATCGGAAACCCAGTGAATCCGTATTAACCAACTCCGAACGAAACAAGGGCAAGTTTGCCTGCATAATATATGGGTAATAAAAAAACTGCTGGAACTTCGTTCGGTAGAAATCCATATGGGGAAGATATTTAAGAAGCAGATCTTCCATGAAATTATTTGGAGCTATTGACTCGTTTCACGGGAATTCAGACATACCAATACCCTTCCCGCTTTGGAGCTTCTAATTGAGTCAATAGCCTGATTGATTTCCCCTAGCAAAAAAGTGTGGGTGAACAAACCATCCAATTTCATTTTACCATTATGAACTAACCGAATCAGGCGAGGAATCAGAATGTCCGGTTCTACGCTGCCACCGTGCGAACCTTTGAGGATTTTTTTGAAGTGTAGTGGCAGAGTGTAAATGGAAACGTTATCCCCCTTGGTGGGCACACCCACCAAGATCGTTCGTCCGTCCGGGCGGGTTAAAGCATACGCAGTCTCAATCACCCGGGCGTTTCCGGTGGTGTCAATGACGACATCCGCACCTCCCGACCCCACTAAGGCGTGAATCTTCTCCAAAAACCCTGGGTCGGTTTTGGAATTAAACGCCTGGGTAGCCCCCCACTTTTTAGCCATGGCCACTTTTTCTTCGGTAATATCCACCCCTATGATTGGATCCGCCGAAACCAGCGCTGCCGCCTGACAAATATTCAGGCCCACCCCCCCCACCCCAAACACCACTACGGATTGGCCGATTTTCAGGTGGGCATCGTTGTTCACCACCCCAACAGCTGTGGTAACAGAACAGCCGAAGAGCGGAGCCAAGTTCATGGGAAAATCCTTGGGGATGGGGGTGAGCCGGTTTTCCGAAATCACCGCATGGGAGTTGAAGGTGGTCACCCAACCAGAATTCACCTTCCGGCCCTTCCAGTTGTAGGACGGCGTGGGACTCTGGATCCCCGCGGCCTGCCGCCAATGCAGCACCACGTGATCCCCGGGCTTGACCCGGGTCACCCCCTCCCCCACTTCTAACACCTCGCCGGATCCCTCATGTCCCAACAGATGCGGAAGGAACTTATCCGGCCCCTTGGCTCCCTCGATCTCGTTGATCTGGGCTCCGCAGATTCCGCTGAAGTGCAACTGCACCAAGACCTGGCCGAAACGGAGGGGACCATCCCATGTGATTTCTTCCACGGCCAGCGGCTGTTTGGTCTCAACTAGGATGGCGGCCTGAATTTTCATTCGAAGTAAATGAACTCAAAATCCCCGGTGTAGCCAAAATGGCGGTAGAGCCACACCCACTCCTGCTCGTCAAAGAAAGATTCACAGGTCAGGGCCCAACACTGGAGGTTAAAAAGCTCCTGCTCGTTCCGGTAGCTTTCCACCATCACGTATCCTTGCCGCGCCACCCGCTCCATCTCCGGCAGGGTCTTGGCCAACTCAAAAAGGCGGAGGTTGTGGATGCATCCCAAGGAAATCACCAGATCGAACGCTTTGTCAGGAAAGGGATAAGGATCCTGCGCTCGGTGTAGGGACAACCTGTCTTTTACCTCGGGGTGAGCGTGCGCCAGTCCGTGCTTTGAAACATCAAAACCCGTGACCTCAAGCTTCGGTTCCAGTTGCAACATTTCATAAAGCAGAAAGCCCTTTCCACACCCCACATCCAGAACCTTAGAACCGGCCTTGAGCCCATAGGTTTTGATCAACCCCTCTGCCACAGGCTTCCAGCGGCCGGGCAAAAATTTGTATCCCCCATATCCATAGCGCCGGTCCCCGTCCCAATAGTCCCCCTCATACTCCTTGGCCTTAAGCATGCAGTAGACTTTGTCATCGACCATACGATCAATGTATTTACGTGCTGTGGCTTTGTGTAGTGGCGTGACGAGATTCAGAAGTCGACCCATGTCAGATTCATACGGGAAAGCAGTTAAAAATGAAATGTCGAAAGTAGCCCTATTTACTGGAGATTTTACAGTGGTTTAATTTGTGCCATCACTCGAGAGAGCATTCTCTGTGCCTTGTCAAATTGAAGCTTTTTACGGGATGCCTCGGATTCTTGCGTATCCTGGAACTTGCGTCGATTTCTTCCAAAGGGAAGAAAGTCGTTGAGGACGATGCAGGCCCACTTGACCTGATATAGAGGAGCCAGAATCCTGAATCTTGCCCGCCAGAAATCCGTTGCCCCCAACCACCCCGCAAGAGAGGAGGAAAACGGTTCCGCTTCCTCCAGAGAAAGTGGGCGGTCCGGTTGATTGGCGAAATCACAGACCAACTTGGCTGGGTCATCCCAACCGGCATATTCAAAATCCAGAAATACCAGGGTTCCATCTCCTTTTCTTAAGCTGTTATGAAAGCCGAAGTCCGAGGGGGAGAGTATCCGCATGCCTTGATCCAATTCCTTTTCCAAATCTTTCTCCCGAACAATCTGTTCCCGTATTTTCTTCCAAGCTGGAATCAGTTCTTTTTCAACCCAAAGTCGTGCCTCACGATCCAAATTAGAATCCGACTCCATTTGACTCAACCGATCAATCCTCCGATCTACAGATGCGACATGCTCTTGGAAGGAAAAACAGGCCTCCGCCGCACAGGGAAGGGCTCGAAACATTTTGTTTTCCCTATGCTGATTGATCTTTTCGATAAACTGGGCTGCTAGCAGGATTTCCGTCGATCCGACGGCTTCCACGCGGCTGCCCTGGATAAGCTCATAAAGAGCTGTACGATTTTCAGAATCTTTCGCCAAGGGATTAGGCAGGGCGTCGATGCCAACTCCACGACAAGCCTCCAGAAACCCATATTCGTGCCTCAGGCGGTCTCGGGAATCGGAAGGATCGTGAAAATATAGCTTTAGGAGGCACTCCCCCTGTCGGGTTTCCACCCGCAACACGCGGTTATTCCTACCTCCCGAAAATTCTTGAATTTTCGTGGCCTCCGGCCAGCCGGCCGATTGCAATAATCGTTCCGCCATCTTCTCCAGAGACAGGGCTGAACGAATCAACGAAGTGTTCTTTCCCTTAGTTCCTGCCATCGACGGGCTTTTCTCCAATGCCCTTGGGGTGCCACGCCGGCAGGATCAAAAAGATGGGCATGAATATTTCCCGGGAAAAGCTGATGAGAAAAAACCTCCGGCAAATCGTCAATAAAATCCGTGCAGCCGATTCTGATAATCTCCCTCACTTTCGCCTCCCGGGTAGGCGCCAAGAGGAGTCGATTCCGCAAAACCTTACCTTCAGGCCGTAGAAGTCCTACAGTATTGAGCCACTGGACGGCTGACAACCAGAGATCGTGTGGCTTTCCGATAGCTGGCCGTCTGGAACGATGACTAACAATCCAAACCTCATAACCCCTGTTTGCGGCCTCCAAAAAATACTCCCGGACTCCGGCAAAGAGAGTTGCTCGCTGCATCCCAGGGCCATAAACCTCCCCCTGCAACTGTGTCCAAAGATCGTTTCTTCCTTTTTTTTGAAGGGTTTCACGGATTTGCAACTTGCTCCAACCCTCTTTCCGCCCAGGGATCAACCCCATCTGTAGAGCGATAGGCTCGAAAACTTTTTCGTAACAGGCAATGGTGTTATCTAAGTCGATTCCGATTCGCCGATAGTTTTTCAATCGCATTGCTTCTTGGAAACCCCCAGTGCTTTTGTCAGGATTCCTATTGGCCTTGACCCCAACCTGACACAAAAGCTTTTTTGTCGATTGGGTGAAGTTTTGCCTAAGGAAAAGCATGTCTACTTTTTTAATGATCTTTACTTTAGAATTTAGCAAGTGCTATTGATCAGTGAAAGGGAATTTGGTTTTTTCGAGGGTTCTTGCTGTGGGTCATTTATGGCTTTGTCTGGTGCGTATTTAAGCCCTACGTTATATAAGTGTTTTGGTTATTCGTTTAAACCATGGAAACTTTTTGAGAAGCTGTAGGCTATTTTTATAACTTAGCAACTGGTAATTGTAATGGGCTCAAGCATCAAGACCTTGATTCGAATCATGGGGCTAACGGATCAGGGCGCCCTGCGCCCGGGCAGCCGGATTTGTGACATCGGGGCCACCCAGCTTTTTGGTCCCCAGGCCATAGAGGGGGTCTGTGCTTTCCTTGATTTTTACGCATCCCGCCGAGCTGGGACGCGAAAGGCGGACCAGGTGGACCGAAGCACGCTCGAAAAAATCTCCCATGGCGGCTTTTTAGGGGAACTGCTGGTCTTGGCTGGTTTCGAATACCTTTCCCTGGACATTTTTGAGGGCTACCAGACGGTCCTCTTTGACCTGAACGTTCATGCCCCGGGTCCGCGGCTGGCCGGTTCCTTTGACATGGTGATGAACCTGGGAACCACGGAGCATGTCTTCCACCAGCACCGATCTTTTCAAACCCTCCATGAGCTCCTAAAGCCCGGAGGGGTGCTTTATTGCGACCTTCCTATGGGTGGATATCTGCAGCACGGATTTTTTCATTATGACCCGCTTTTTTTCGAGGCCTTAGCCAAAGCCAACAACTACGAAATTCTTTTTGAGGCAATTAGCGTGGGTAGTTCTCACCCGGTTCCCGAAGCCATGAAGAAAAAGGGCTTCACACTGGATAGCCTGCAGGACCTAGGGTTCGAAGCCGTCTTTCGCAAAACCTCGGCCCAAGCTTTTCAAATCCATCTGGAAACCAGCACCTCCCTTGCCCTTGATCCCCGATTGGCCAAAGCCCAGAAGGAGGGATTGGTGGAAATTCCCGCAACCACCTCGGTGCATTACGGAAGCACGCTTGATCGAAGGCCCCAATCAAAGAATGAGGCTAGTCGTTTGCCGTTTTGGGCAAGCTGGATTCAAAGGTGATATGTTATAAAGAAGTAAAGTTTTCAAGAGACCGCTCTCATATTTAATGGGTTGAGGCCCAATCTCCGATTAGAATTTTCGCAAAGCCATGACAATACGGGCGGAGGAGATCCCGTAAACATGGCGGGCGTATTCCTGCTCCCCAGCCTCATGCAAATAGCAATCCCCGGCACCCAATCGAATCAGCTGAGCCCGGTCCTCATAACCTTGATCTCCGACCCATTCTGCAACTGCGGACCCGAAACCTCCAGCCAAAGCGTGCTCCTCAATCGTTAATACCGCCCGCTTCTGGCCAAAAAGGGAACGCAGGACCACCTCATCCAAAGGTTTCACGCTTGCACAACTATATACCTCTGGAGCTGTCTTCTCGGCGGCAAGAAGCTTTGCAGCCTCTAGTGCAATAGGAACGGTGTTTCCGCAGGCAAGGATGGCCGTTGGCCCTGCCCCTTCTTGAACCCGATTCCATACTCCAAAGGAAAAAGGAGGCGGCTCTGCAAAAATAACCGGCTCCCCCTTTTTCCCAATTCTCAAATAGGTTGGATGATTGGCCTTCATGGCAGCTTGCAAGCAAGACCGAAGTTCCATGGCATCCGCAGGAGCCAATACGCGCATCCCGGGCAAAACGCGCATCAATGCCAGATCATCCAACGAATGGTGGGTAGCTCCCAAAGATGCATAGGACAGTCCGGAGCCAGTCCCAACAATCACCACAGGCTGCTCGTGATAACAAACATCTACCTTAATCTGCTCATAACACCGAGCCGTTATAAAAGGAGTGATCGTATAACAAACGGGTCGCAACCCTGTCGCTGCCAGTCCGGCAGCCATGCTGATGGTATTTGCCTCGGCGACCCCGGTATTAAAAAATCTCCCCACACAATCTGTTTTAAATTTGTCGAAAAGCCGGTTTCCAATATCGGCACTCAACATCACCACACGGCTATCCTGAGTGGCGATCTTTCGGATTTCATCAGCAAAGGCGTTTCTCATTTCAACCCCAGTTCCCCTTTGGCTTTCTCAATTTCTTCGATACTGGGCGAGCGATAGTGCCAGTTGTTGTCATCCTCGATAAAGGACACCCCTTTTCCTTTAACTGTATGGGCCACCACGGCGAGCGGCCGATCCTTCGCCCATGGAGTCATCAATGCCTGATGAATCTCCGCTACGGAATGCCCATTCACCTCCCTGGCTTCCCAGCCGAAACTTCGCCACTTATCAGCCATCGGCTCCATTTGCATGATCTCCGTGCTCCGACCCGTGGCCTGCCATTTGTTAAAATCCACCATGGCAACTAAGTTCCCGAGTTGATGCCTCGGGGCAAACATCGCCGCCTCCCAGACCGAACCTTCCTGACACTCCCCGTCACTCATCAGGACAAAGGTGCGATAATCCTGCCGATGGATTTTGGCCGCTAAAGCCATTCCCAACCCAACCCCCAGACCATGCCCAAGGGACCCTGTCGCCCACTCGACCCCGGGAGCGCATCCTGGGGAGGGTTGCTCGGGCAAATGCCCTTTCTCTTCATTGTACTTTTCCAAATCCTTGTCCGAAAAAAAGCCTTTCATCGCTAAAGCTGCATACAGGGCGCTGATCGCATGCCCCTTGCTAAAAATCAGCCGATCTCTTTTTGAATCTTGAGGTTTTTTTGGGTCAATTTGGATCACTCCGCCCCCGTAAAGCACCGCTAGCAGATCCGCACAGGAGAGCGCCCCAGCGAGATGAGCCGTCCTTGCCCGATGGGACATCGATAGGCAGTGGAAACGGAGCTTGGCCGCAAAAAGCTCAATTTCTTTCAAGGTTGGCAAATTTTGGGGCTTAGGCGCCAATGGAGTCTCAGGAGAGGTTGAGTTCCTGCATTCTTTTGATGTTGTGGTAAAGAGGGTTCTTCAAACCATCCTTGATCGTTCCGGCGCGATAGGCCTCGACCAGGGATCGGATCGCAACATCCAGACCGTTTTGCGCCCGAAAACCCAGAACTCGCGCAATCTTGTCCGAATTGACCTGATAGGAGCGCGGGTCGTTGGTCGGTTCGTGGCGAATCTCCATTTTTTCATCTCCAATGGTTTTTTTCACCAGAGCCGCGATCTCATCCAAAGAGAAGTTGTGGTATCCGGCATTGAAAGCCTCGCCATGAATTTTTTCCCGAGGTGCCTCCAGCAACGTTTGGTAGGCCCTGACCATATCCCCAATTTCCAGATTCGGCCTGAGTTGAGGTCCGCCGAACACCCGAATCACTCCGTTGATCAGAGCATTGATCGTCAGGATGTTGACGACAAGATCCAGCCTCAGTCGGCGTGCGTATCCGCAGACCGTGGCAGGACGAATGATCGTCCAACAAGTTTCAGCCGGAAGATTCGCCTTCGCAAGACGATGTTCGCACTCAAGCTTGAATTTCGAGTAGTCGGTCAAAGGCTCCGGCGGAGTATCCTCCACAACATTCGGTTCCGACTTTACTCCATAGATGCTGGAGGAACTGGCATAAATGAACCTCTCTGCCTTAGCCTGCCTTACCGCCTCGAGCACGTGATCAAACGCATCCAGATTAATGCTCTTTCCCAAGGAGGGATTAAGCTCAAAGGAGGGATCGTTGGAAATACAGGCCAAATGGATGACGATGTCACAACCCCCCGCCCCCTCAACCATGGCTTTTCGGTCGCGCAGATCTCCTTTGATTTTTTGTAAATTAGGATGAGCATCCAAGACATCCTCCCCGTAAAGGAAGAGGTCGTACGCCCGAACCTGATGACCTTGGGCAAGCAAGGCCGGGACAAGAGCAGAGCCCACGTAACCTCCTGCCCCAGTGATGAGAATCTTTTTAGATTTTTTGATCATGAATTAAGAGAGGTATTTAAACCAGTCGCGCGTCGCTTCAGCAATGGTATTCGGCTCCCATAGGGGAGCGTCTCGCCAGTCATCGATCACTGCAAGCATCCTGCGAACCCCTTCCTCCAAGGGTATTTTGGGGTTCCACCCGACTTCTCGTTGAATCCGATTGATATCCGCAAAAGTGGAATCGGGCTCCCCTGGTCGTTTGGGCACGTAAACCACCGGACCCCCCAACAATTCCACCAATCGATTGACGCTGTAGGTATGACCTGAACCAATGTTGAGAATCTCGCCCGATACCCTGCTAGCAGCCGCGGCCACAAAGGCATCCGCAACGTCACTCACAAATGTGAAGTCCCTGGTTTGTTTGCCATCCCCCACCACGGTGAAGGGCTTTCCCGCCAATTTCTGCTTAAGGAAAACCCCGAATACAGCGCCGTAGGCTCCGGTGGTACGGCTACGGGGCCCATAGACATTAAAAAGCCGAAGGGATAAAGCGGGCATTTTGTAGACTTGGGTCCAATGCATCGTGAGCTCTTCCCCCATCATTTTCGTCAAACCATAAGGATGGCGAACGGCACAAGGCGCAGTTTCGGGAGTCGGACAAGTCTCCGGAATTCCGTAGCAAGTGGAGCTAGCGGTGTAGATAAATCTCTTCACAGATAAAGCCCGCGCGCATTCCAATGCATCAAAAGTCCCGTCCACATTTACCTCAAAATACTCCCGAGGATTGACGATAGAGGGCACCAAATCGGCCCGACCTGCCAGATGGAAAAACCAATCCAGCCCCCCCGGAGGCAGATCCGCTGGCTTGAGGCCTACAACACTTTTTTCAAGAAAGGAAAAGTTTGTATTTTTTTTTGCCAAATCGAGATTTTTGAGTCGCCCAGTGGAAAGGTCGTCCACTCCGATCACGGAATGTCCCGCCGCCAAAAGCGCATCGGTCAGATGACTTCCAATAAAGCCAGCTGCGCCGGTAACCAAACATCTCATAATTTAGTTTAGAAGAGACATCGCACCTTTAAGAACGCTCGTTTTGGAAATCGGCTTTTCGTTGCCAACAATACCCACAGCCTCCGCTCCGGCCAACTGTCCGAGAAGCGTCGCCAAATCCAGCGGCAACCGTTTTGCCACAGCCAAAGTTGCTACAGAAATAAACGCATCCCCGGCTCCCACGGTATCGACTACCGCCTTTGCCAAAGGTTCGCACCGAACAAACCCTTCTCGCGGACTCCACCCCAGTGTCTCCACGCTACCCTGAGTAAGCCAAGCAGCTTTAGAACGCAGAGTGCTCGCAAGCTTCTTGAGTTCTTTTTCAAAAATAATCTTTTTCTTACCCGCAGCGAGATGCATCTCTGTCGCGTCGAGTGCAAACGCATCCGCCCGGCGATACTTTCGATTGAGTAGGTTGAAAGCAAAGTTATTGCTGTTGGTCTGGCAATTGACCACCAGCATTCGTGCCTCCTTTTGAAGGTATTTACGAACCGAGGGGGTCATAAGGCCGTGACCGAAATCCATGATGAGAACCACGTCTGTCTTTGGCACTACTTTGCGCAGACGCCGCAACACTTCTTTTTCCATGGCAGGGGTAATGCCATCTTCACAAAGATAATTTACCGAAAATAGTTTGGATAACTCTTTCCCCTCCATTCGAGGATCCACAAATCTTTGCTTTACGATTGAAACGTAGTCCGGATTTCGAACGCTTAGATTTCCCCCTTTCTTGATTGTCCGAGCCATGAGCTGAGAGACCCAAGATTCGGTCCCCAGTGCTCCAAGAAGTTGGGTGCGAGGCGCAAACCCCTGGAGATGGCGGTAAACTGCCAAAGCACCTCCACACTGGTTTTCCTCCGTCATGAATCGGCAGGAGACGATTCGGTTTTTCGAAGTTAACCCTTGGATAGCCACCGTGGAGTAGCGATCAAAAATAATGTCCCCCACCACGAGAATTCGGAGATCTCTGAATCCCTCCACCATCTGCCGAAGTTTTTCCCCGGAGGTGTGCTTGGATATTCTTTTGCAAAACTGGATTAGGGCCTTGGACCGCGTCTCTAAACCATCCCTCAAAAGCTTGGAAGAGCTAAAAACCACCGATCCCACATACTCCACCTTCCCCCCACATCGCCGCACTGAACGAATATCTTCCGAAAGTTTGCCGGACACATCCCCGGTCTTGTCTTTATATTCCATGCCTTTGCAGTAAATGTCGGGGCGAACTGCCTCAATGGCTTCTTTGGCAGCCGGAAAGGGAACTACGGCAACCAAGTCCACACAAGAAAGGCCGGCCAAAAATTTGGCCCGAAGTCGGTCATTAAAAAAAGGCCGACCCGGCCCTTTCTTGACGAATTGCGCCGCAGTCACTGTAACCACAAGGATGTCCCCCTTGGATTTGGACTCTTCAAAATGGAAAAGGTGCCCTGGATGAATCAAATCGAACGTGCCATGGCAATGGACAATCTGTTTCCCCCGACGGCGCAGTTCCTCCACCCGTGCATGAAGTTTGTGAAAAGGAACAATCTTAGAAGATTCGTTCATTGAAGACTTTTTAATAAAAGATGGCCGGCAATCATGTGGAGATCCTCCGCCACCTGCATGTCATGGACAGGAAAATGCAGGGCCAGATCGCTAAGGGCCTTGGCCTGCCCGCCGTCGAATCCCAAAAAAGATACGGAGAAAACCTTGAGCCGCCGAGCTGCCTCCAGTGCCCGCAGAATGTTGGGGGAGTTGCCACTGCCGGAAAAAACGAGCAACAAATCTCCAGAACCCGCCAAAGCCTCTAGTTGCTGTGCAAAGATATTTTCGTACCCGGTGTCGTTTCCAAGGCAGGTCATCACGGAAGGGTTGGCGGAAAGGGAATGCACCCGGAAGGCGCCCTTGCCTCCGCCGTTGGCCCCGTAAATCAAGTCCGTTGCCAGATGATTGGCATTGGCGGCGCTCCCGCCGTTGCCCGCGAGAAAAAGAGTCGCCTTTCTTTGGCGTGCCGCGACAAACTCCCCGCAGATTTTCGGCCAAACCGGATTCTTTACCAAGAAATCCAGTCCCTCATCCAAAAGATCGCGATACTTTTTGAAGTCTTGATTAGCCTGTATCATCGGTGCAACTAATTTCGGTCAAGCGTCGATTGGCGGAAATCGGATCAAGGGGTAAAGCCGATTTTCTTGGGGGACTTAATTTTATGAATTTTAATTTGCAACTCTTTATAATGTAATTAACCACAGGCCTTCGCCTCAAGCTAAATCCCAATTCTCTCCAAATCTCGAATCGTCTCAGACCCGGCCAACCCCTAACTTAAAACTATGCAGGAACTCAGAAAAATCTGGGCGTTTGGCCTACCCTACTTGCGCCCCTATATGTTCCGTTTTGTGGCAGGGGTGCTCTTGGGGATTGTTTTTGGTATGTCTAACGGACTTTTCGTGATCTCGGTTGACGCTCTTTTTACCCGCTTGACCCAACCAACCCCCATTTCTCAGCAAATACAGGCTAACCCTCCAACCCTCGCAGGATCTCCCAGCCTGCAAAGCCTACAAAAACAGGTTTCTACTTGGTGGAAAACCTCTACCCAAAGCATGGCTGAAGAGTGGTTACCCCGAATTAACCATCCCGTTTCGTGGAAACAAGCACTAGGAAGTTTTGCCCTTCTCCCCCTGGTGATGGGCTTGCGGTCTATTGCGAGCTATTTGAGCACCTACTGCCTGACTTGGGTTAGCTCCCGCGTCAACCGTGACATGCAGCTTGCTGCCCTAAAAAAAGCCCAAGAACTCTCTTTGGCCTTCTTTCTCAAACGCCCTGCGGCCGATATTTATAACTGCATCAGCATGGACACCAAGGTCATCTACGACTCGATGACCAATGGCTTTATTGACACGATCCGAGAGCCATTTGCCATTTTGAGTATCCTTCTCGCTATGGTCTGGATCGATTGGAAGCTCACTCTTCTCTCCATGGCCCTGCTGCCCTTGGTGGTCGGCCCCGTGTTAATTGGAGGACGCCGGGTTCGATGGTTGATGAAAAATTCTGTCACAGCGGGAATTCTCCAGATCGGGTACCTGTTGGAGGCACTGCAATCTGTTCGAATCGTTAAGGCCTACGGCATGGAGAACCGGCAGATGGCAAAGTTCAAAAATCTGGCCGACCAGATGGCACATATGTCGGTCAAACTTGCACAGACACGGAATCTTTTAAACCCATTGATTGAAATGCTCTGCATGCTCGGCGTGGGCCTCCTCATCGTTGTTGTTTTTGCCACCCGTACGGAAGCTTCCAGTCTCGTGTCCTTTCTTGCCGCCCTCTTGATGGCCCCCCTGTCCATCAAGCGAATCGCCAATCTGCATCTGACCCTTGCCGCCGCCAGCATCAGTATCAGTCGCTTGGAGCAGTTTTACTCCGAGCAGCCCTCCGTTCCCGAACCGGTTCGTCCCCTTCCCCTAAAAACTTTTCGCGAATCTTTGGTTCTGGAGAACCTCTGGTTTTCCTACGGCCACCAGCCTGTCCTACAGGACATCAACCTGCGCATCCCCATTGGAAAGAAGATCGGCCTCGCCGGCGAAAGCGGTTCGGGAAAAAGCACCCTAATCAATCTTCTGATGCGCTTTTATGATCCGAGCCAGGGAAGAATCCTGTTTGACGGGAACGACCTGCGGAAATACGCCAGCTGTGACCTTTTTCGCCAAATGGCACTCGTCAGTCAGGATGTTGTCCTCTTTGACACCACGGTAGCAGAGAATATTGGTTTTGGCCGGGAAGGTGCCACCCGCAGCGAGGTAGAAAAGGCCGCCCGCCAGGCCCAAGCATTCGACTTTATTCAACAGATGCCCCAAGGCTTTGAGTCCCAGATCGGAGAACGTGGACAGTTCCTCTCTGGCGGTCAAAAAGCAAGGATTGCCATTGCTCGCGCCTTTGTTCGCAATGCCCCGATCCTAGTTTTGGATGAACCGACCGCCGCTCTGGATTCCCACGCAGAGGCGGAAATCCAGGGGGCCATCGATTCCCTTGAGGAGGGCAGGACAGTAATCTGCATCGCCCACCGCCTCTCCACTTTGGCCAACATGGATGAGATCATTGTTCTGGATCATGGCCGGGTTGTGGAGCGCGGGACTTTCGAAGAACTCCTGCTGGCCAAGGGCCATTTTGCCAAGATGGCGAAGCAGCAACGGTTGACGGCTCCCTAATGAAATCATGATAAACTGTGAAATATTTCCATTTTTTAGTTTAATTTGCAGCGCTTTCTACCTTAAAGCCTAACCCTTGCGGACAGATGAGTTCCCGCAAGGAATGAGCAAAATGCCTTGCGATGGCTAATCTTGCGCCAGAAAACCCTTTCTATTCCCTACCGTACGACACATCGGCTCCAGGCCTTCTTCCAAATAAACCCTCGGATGCCAACCGAGAACCTTCCTGCTTTTTGAAAAGCTGCCGCAGCGGGCGTGGCCACGTTCCGAATCAACTCAATCGTACCCATTTTGATTTTTTTCCTGCTGATTCTTGCGACCGCATCCGCAATTTCACAGATGCTGGTGGAGGTGGAAACACAGGCACAGGGAACCGCAGAATTTTCTCGGCATCGTAATTTTTCACTTCAGGGCAGGATGAATCTTGTCGAAGTTTTGCAAAAGGATTTCCGCAACTAGCCTGTGGCCTTGTTCATCCCAATGCCCGTCTTTGGGAATGTAGTACCGCGCGGCACCTGGGACCGAAAAGGCTGGAAAAAGGTCAATCAGATCGACCCTCCTCTTTTCGGCCCACTCGCGCCAGATTTTTTGAACTTTGGTTTCGGTAGCGCCTTCCATGGAATATTCCTGCCTTGGAAAAATAACCAGGGTTAACGGGATTTTTTTCTCCTGCAGGTAGGAGGCCAAATCATCCATTGTCGCCTGCAGTTTTGCGATGCCGCGATCCGCAATCTCCTTTTTGGGCGGATCCTCCGTTTCCCAATATTGAATCCAGTCCGGTAGGGTTGTGAAGGCCCCACGCTTTCCCAACTCCTTCCGAGTGGCTTTGCGGATTTCGATCTTTAAATTTCGCGTCAGGGCCCCAATAAGAACAAAATTAGGCTCCACCACATTTTCGGAAAATTCCCCGAAATTTTCCACCCAAGTACCCCATCCAGCCTGCGAGGCAAACGGGCCGTAAGGGATCAAGCGGGCCCGACCCTGCCCATCTTCTTCATAGAATAACTCATCCTTGATGTCGGACAGGTCCAAAAAGAGGATGACCCGGTAAAATTCCAAACCACAATGTTCCAATAAATATCTGATTTTGATTTTTTCCAGGATGGGTGTGTAAGACATCACCCCGGCGTTGAGCACCTCGATCCTTTGGGGTTTCAGTTTTTTCTCCAGGATGCCGGCGAAAGTTTTCTCCCACGGAATGCCTACCCCTTCACAGTAGGAATCACCGATCAGGAGCAATCGAGAGTCTTCGCTTTTGAGGGAAACCTCCCTGATTTTGGAGTCTCGAAACCCCAGGGAATTGCTGAAAAACGGTGTGCGAAGGGGGCCATATTTGTCAATCCATTGGAAATTTGCACGATATCCATGGTCGTATACCGGATGCGAAGTTCGTCCATGGGTGACCGGACGAAAACTCCGATAAATGTTCCTGCAGGCAAAATCCAGAAACAGCACAACGAAAACGACGATGGTCATTCTCAAAACACGAAACACTTTCTGGCGGTTGGGCATATCTTTAGGTTTTAGCCACGCCCCTTTTTTTCCTGCCTGATCCACCCATAGAGGCGCGTCAGGCCCTCCAGCAGGCTGACCCGGGGCTTCCAGCCCAGCAAACGCCGGGCTTTTCCGAAATGGGCAGATCGCGCTTGGTCCCCTTCCGGTCTCTTTAAATCATAACGAATTTGAATTTTTTTCCCGCTTATCTTGACCAACGTCTCTGCCACCGCCCGGATGGGAGTACAGGAAGATGGTCCGATCTGGATCGGTCCCTGATTCCACCCCTTCCGAAGGGCAAGAATTATAGCACGTACGGCATCGTCCACATGCAAAAAAGCCCTTCCCTGTTTTCCCGAGCCCCAGACCACAAAGGGTTCCCTTGGATACCGAAGGGCGCGCAGGGCAAGGGCGGGAATCACTTGTGAACGCGGCCCGAGATCACATGGGGTCCCATATACGTTGTGGAAAATCAGGTTGTTGACCCGGATTCCTGTTTCGCGCCCCAGAAGCTCAGCCTCATATGTTCCCATGAGTTTGCTCCATCCATAAGCCGACTCAGGATGGGCAGGATATAATTGGCATTCACGCAACTGTCTTGCCCGCCTCTTCATTTGCAGTTCACGCGGGAAACTACATGCTGTTCCTATATAGACCAACGCTTTGGGTCGATTTCTGCGTACCCACTCAAAGGTGTTTGAGTTAATCAGAAGATTATCTCGGAATATTTGCCCTTCGTTTTTAAATACATAGCCAATCCCCGCTACAATATCCGCCAGGTGAATTACTATATCGATCCGTTGCCGAATTTTGTTCAGCACCCCTTCTTTCCGCAGATCAAGTTTGTAAAATTCTTTTTTCAAATCGATGACCGGCTTGCCGCAGGAGTCGGTCAGGTTTTTAAGACGCCCCCGCCATAAATTATCAACAACCACAACCTTGTTCCCACGTCGCCGGAGCGCTTTAACTAAGTTGCTCCCGATCATTCCTGCGCCTCCTGTAACCAAGATGGTATTGCTGTTCATGACCTTATGGAATCTATCGGGTAATTGTTTGATGAATAGCCGTATATTTAAAATGCCTCGGGCCCTTGTTTTGGCGCCATATCTCAAGCAGTTCGTGTGCGGGCCGATAAAAACAATAATAGTCCAAAAGATTTCCTTGGATTCCGCGGATTCTATCAAGTCTCTCACTGCTAAGCTCGAATTCGCGAATCTTTTCGAGACCTTGTTGTAAGTCGTCAATCAGGGCAGAGGCACAAAGAAGAGAGCGGTTGACGAATTCGCCTCCCCGTCCAATGGCGATACATCCTGCAGCAATTGCCTCCACCAAGCCATTCCCTACGATCGGACGACCGCCACAACGTAAGTAATAGCGCGACCGGTTCAATGTTTGCGCAACTTCTGGCAACGGACCTTTTGGGCGATAAAGGGGACCGGTTGTTTCATATTCTGCTTTTTCAGCGCTGCTTAAATGATCCCATGTGTGATTTTCCATCATGATGCCCCTCTTTTTTTCTAGCTCGGGACAGGAAAATACTTTCTCCCATGTTTTTCTTCGCAGGAATGTATAGGGAAATTCGATTGCTCGATCGCCCAGGGAAGGGCGAACCGGATGCCTTCGGAAACCATGTGTCAGGCTGATATCGTAATTGCCGGGCGGCCTCTTTAAAGATCTCTTAGCGGTGGGAACTCCCGGATCTCCCGGCAAATACACCCATAAGGGTCGCCTTGCCTTTTCAATAATTCGGTAGGGAACCGATATATCCAAAGAAATTACGATGTCATAGTTGTTCCAAGGAACCTCATCGACGGATGCGGCATAATAGGAAAATGAGTGCGAATGCCCCCATTTGCCGTCATGGGGAATGCTTTTTTTCTGATCCCGATATTTCTCTGGGTCAGGATCTTTGTCTCCGGCAATTTTTTCAGCCCATGCCGAGCACTCTGCTGCCAGATCTTCTTTTACGATCCAGTAGTCCGCCTCTAAATCAACGAGCAGTCCGGCCGGGCCTGTCCTGCAAGTGGATTGCCGGACAATTTCTTCCGCGGGTAGCTGATTATCGCAGCAATATAAATCCGTGAAAACATCTTGTCTTACAAAAGCGATTCGTAGTTCTCGATATTCTTCAAGTAGTTGGTCAAATGTCCCCTGTTGGACATAGGGAACAAATGCCTCTGATGTCTCCATCGCATCCAACACGCTTCTTGGGAGAAGCCCTGCCCCAAGGCGAAATATGCCGCGTAATGTTTCGGAGAAGTTCTTTTTATGGTTCTTCATTTTCAATATATGTTTTCTTCTGATCGGTAGTGACTTATTCTGATACTCGCTTCTTGTGCAAACAATATCATTAAACTTTTCGGACTGCCCGCCCCAATTCGAAAATTACTTTCTTCCCATCCTTGAAGAAAAATACACGATCCGACGTGACGAGCGTCCGGACTTTCTCGTCTATGCCCTTACCGGGCATCGGCACCGTCTTTACAACTGCGTCAAAATCTACGTTCACCATGAAACCTACCTCCCCAACTGGAAGGAATGCGACTACGCGATTCTTCCGGTCGATCTGAATGACTCCCGTGTTTTACATATCCCTATTTTTGCCTTTGACCGATCTCCCCAACCCTTGATACGGGGAGGAGAAGATTGGGCGGCCATCGAAAAGATGAAAACCCGCTTCTGTGCCGCCCTTTCCAGTTATGCAAACAATACCGTTAAGGAGCGCACCCAGTTTTTCCACTCTTTAAACAGACGACAGCGGATCGACTCCCCAGGTCGCGGAATGAATAACACAGGCTTCTCTGGCATCGGTGACAAGCTGGCCTTTTACCAAAGTTACCGGTTCGTGCTTGCCTTTGAAAACAAGGAACGGATCGGTTGGACCACGGAAAAGATGTACGACCCTCTTGCAGCCTATGCGATTCCCATATTTTGGGGCGACCGAAACGCCTCAAAATATTTTAATCCAGATTCTTTTATTAACGCCCACGACTTCCGGAGTCATGAAGAACTGGCTGAGTACGTCTGCCACGTCGATCGAACGCCAGATCTTTATAGGAAATATCTTCGCGCCACTCCTTTTCGCGACAACCTGCCTCCAGAAGAGTTCTCACGGGAGCGGGTACTTCATTTCTTTGAAAGGATTTTTGCTGCACGGATCAAACCGGTTGCCCAGAAACGTTGGTTTTTTAGACTCACCAATTGGCGCTTGGCCAAGCGAAACAAACTCTCAACAGAGTAGTCTAGGCCCAGAGGCTGCGGGTGGCGCCAAACCCCTCGATCCACTTCAAAACCCCTTCGACATAACTGGCTGGACTCCGATTCTGAACAAGCCTCCGGCCTTGGCCAACCCTAGCCGCAATCGTTCCCCCTCCTGCTGCTTTTAGAACTTCTTCCATCGCAGCAGCCCAGGCAGTTGGATCCAGCGGGGGGACAAATAAGGCCGCTTCTCCCAGCTGTTCTCGTGCGCCAGGAAAATCAGAATTCAACACAGGACAACCTGCAGCCATAGCCTCCAGGGGAGGAAGGTTTTCCGGTCCGGATAGAGACGCATACACCAACGCAGTTGCAGAAAGATAGAGTCGGCTGAGTTCTTGATCGTCTACATGCCCGACAAATTTAACCCGTTCCTCCAAGCCAAGCCTTCCAACGAGATCCTGCAAGAAACTCCGATTTTTTCCTTCCCCCGTAAAAACGAGGCCAACTTCTCTTCTCTTTAGTAGGGCAAGTGCACGGATAAGAGTTGCGTGGTTTTTGTGTGGCCAGAAGTTTGCGGGATACAGGAAAAACGGGGGACCAACCTCCGTGCGCACCCCGCTGAACCCTTGGGGGGCAGGGTGAGGAAGAAGCAGCATCCGATCTTCCGAAATGCCATAAAAATGCCGAATCTCACCCGCCCCTACTTGGGTTCCCACAATAATTCCCGCCGCCTGCCGAAGAAATGGCCCCGTTTTCTTTTCCCGATAGGCCCACTCTTCGCCTTCCTGCATCTCGGGAAGATACGGGTGTGTTCTATGCTGAATGTCCCAGACCGTGGCCAAATAAGGACAAGAAACAGGGTCGGGAAAGCCGCCTCCCCCAACGAACCAAACCAAAGAGCATCGCTCTTTATCCACCTCGCGCGCGAGGATGTTCAACTCCCGAGAGAACAGGTGTTCAAGCAGGTTTTTACCGGGTACTTTCTTCCATCGAAAAGCGGTTGATTCCGGCAATCTCGCCTCTTTTCCACCTTCGCCAAAAATAACCCATTCATGTCTTTCGGACCCGATCCGACCGATCAGTTCAGTCAGGATTTCCCGACAAAATCTTGCTCCTCCACCGATTCGTGGATCGAGATTTCCTGCGACAACTCCAATTTTCAAGCTTTAGGGGAGGAAAGAATCCGACGGATGCTTGCGCAAACCTTGTCTACATCCGCCTCTTTCAAGAAGTGACTGGAGGGCAAATATAACCCCTCCATCCACAACCGATCGGCAACAGGGCACGGGGGAGGACGGAAACCTGGAATCGCGTGAAAGCACGGTTGAGCATTCATCGGACAGAAAAATGTCCTTGTATCGACTCCCTCTTGCTTAAGCCGCGCCGTGAAAGCATCCCGTGTCAGCCCCGCTTCAGGCCCAATCGTCAATGCATACATCCAGTACACATGCCAAGCCCATGGCTCCTCAACTGGCAATCCGACTCCAGGCAAACCATTGAGCCTCTCGGTATACCAGTTTGCGATTTTACGCTTCTTTTCTAGCGTTTCAGCAATCCGCCCTAGCTGAGATTTACCCATCGCGGCTTGATAGCTGGTCATGCGGAAATTGTAAGCGGCTACATCGTGACGAAACCGCGGCTGGGTGAAGCCAAGATTTCTCCAAAGCCGGAGTTTTTCCGCCACCGCGTCATCGTTAGTGATCACCATTCCACCCTCCCCGGTGGTAATGATTTTGTTGGCGTAAAAGCTGTAGCAAGACATCTGGCCAAAACTTCCCACCACCCTGCCTCGAACTTTCGCTCCATGGGCTTCCGCCCCGTCTTCGATGACGGTCAGACGGTGCTTCTGCGCAATTTTCATCAGCTTGTCCATATCCACTGGATGTCCAAAAAGATGTACCGCCACGATCCCCTTGGTTTTGGGAGTAATCAGCTTTTCCAGAAGATCCAGATCCAAGTTCCAGGTTCTCGCCTCGCTATCCACCGGAACAGGCATGGCGCCGCGATGAACAATCCCCAAGGCTGAAGCAATGTTTGTGCAGGCACTCACCAGTACCTCGTCTCCGGGCCCAAAGCCAGCGGCGGCCGACGCCAATTCCAGGGCCGAGGTTCCGCTGGTGGTTGCTACCCCATGTTTGCAACCGCAGTAAGCGGCTAATTCATTTTCAAACTCCGCCAACGCCTTGCCGAAACTCCCCGAAATCTCACCGCGGGCCAAGGCCGCTTGAACCGCTTGGATGTCCTCAGGAAGAACTTCTGGCTCAAAGACCGGTATCATGACTGAACCTGAATCTCCTTCTTGTCCTTTTCCGCTCCTAAAAAAGGCCCCTGTTTCACGGAAACGCACTGCATATCCTCCAGCACCCTGACCGAGTGGGCACCATCGACAAGGAGAATGGCGTCTCCAGAACGCAAAACGACTTCGGAGAATTTTTTCCCTTCCGCATCAAAAAAATCAACCGCCACTACCCCCCGCTGCACAACAAACATCTGCTGCAGGTCGGCGATTTCCCTTTGGACTGGATGATGGACGTGAGCCGGCTCGACGAAACCAGCCCCGTGGGCCAGCAGGCCGAACTGCATGGATGATTCTGCAGGGGAGAAGAACCGGGTGGTTGTCACCGTGGCCTTCGCACGCAACACCTCCGCGTAGCGCGTCCCCTTGTGTTCAATAACCTCAATCATGTGAATTCTCTATATATAGCCCGAAAAAAGCTTCTTGAAAGGCTACTCTCGCCCAAGGCCTAAATGCGTTTTATCCCACTGCCCGGATCAACCGGGCAGGATTCCCGGCCACAACGGTGTGGGGTTCCACATTACGGGTCACGACACTGCCCATTCCCACCACTGCCCCCTCTCCAACTTGAACTCCTTTGAGAATGCACGCCCGTGCCCCAATCCAAGCACCACGGCAAATCCGGATCGGGGCCATGGCTGATTTAGACCAGTCGTGAAACCCTTTTTTCCAATTCGCAACATCGTTTTTCCGATCCTGAAATCGGATGCTGTGATTGTCACTGTCCGCCAATAAACAGTCGTAGGACAGGATCACATCATCCTCGATCACGATTGCCTCGGCACAGTCGAGGATCGTTCCCCCGCCTATGGCAACCCGGTCTCCAATCCGAATCCGGCTTTCCAGACGCTCAAGAACCAATCTTCCACGAATTAGCCCATCCCTTCCAACATGAAGCTCGCCGCCTGATTGCCGCCTTTCCAGCGAAGCCTCTACAACCGTATTTTCCCCGAGAGAGGTGCAGAACCTGCGGTTCTTGTTGGTTCGCCTCCATTTTTTCCACATTTTCCAAGGAAGGTTCATGGAAGACTTTTCCCCGTTACCCGTTGTGGATTCCCAACCACGATTGTGTAAGGCTCAACATCCTTGGTGACCACACTTCCCGCCCCGACCACGGCTCCCCGACCTACGCTGACTCCCTTAAGAATGATCGCATTAAATCCAATCCACACATCATCCTCGATCACCACTGGCCCGGATTTAACATTTTCGCGGACGAGATGGCGGCCAAGCTTCATTTTCTCGAGAAATCGCTCATGCCGCTCCTGGGCGGAAAGCGAATGGGAATCGGAATCGTGGATATTGACCCCGTGAGAAATAAAGACTCGCGATCCGATCTTGGTTTTTTCAAGCGCCCAGATTCTTGCCCCGGGTCCGACATAGGAATCATTGCCAATATGTAAACGCCCTTCGAGTCCCACAAGGAGCTGTCCCATGACCAAACAGCCCGCTCCAATAACCAACCGCTCCTTATCTCCTGTTTCGTTGGTGAGAGAGGCCTCTCGCGCCAATACCGTCCCTGCGCCAGCAAGGTAATCCTTCCCCTTTTTTTGAATCAGTCTTTGAAACATAAAAACCATCGCCCAACGGAAATATCGTCTTTCCACAATGAAGGTAGATCGAGAATTTTCGAAAAGTGAGGGGAAAGCCGTTCCCGCCACCAACCAACCGAGCAGTTGTGAAAGCTTTGCAACGTCTTCATCCATCCCTCGTCCTTCCCACTCCGACTTACCGGCATAAAGTGATAGGATGCTTTTTGGGTAACCCGGGCCATTTCCGCGAAGCAATTCCGGATTCCCTCTTCGGTGAAATGCTCAAGGGATCCAATCGAATACGAATAGTCAAACTCAGCAGTCCCGTAGGGCAACTTGGTTGCGTCACACACCTTCAATCGTTCATTCAGAATTCCACGCTCCCGGGCTTTCATAATGAGGAAATCTGAAATATCGCATCCATGGATTTCAAGGTTGCTTACCGGAGCCAGTTTCTCCATGACGATTCCAGTCCCGCATGCGACATCCAAGGCCTTTCCAGTTTTTCCAGAAAACAGAAAGAGGGCTTCATGCCATGCGTTTCCCTCCCCCCAAGATTCCAGTAAAGCAGCCATCTTGGGATCCCAATAAAGACCCAGATCCTGCTTGGAGCTATCCGCATGCTCATGAGTCCTACGTGTTTTCCAGCGAGCAAATATTTTACCAATTCCCATAGGCTTTAACGATGCGCCTTCGGAGACAAAATACCAGCCTTGCCCTGGAGTCCCTCAACAATCTGTTTCAAGACCTTTTGATCTGTTTCCACAACATTGGGCCAGACAGGCGATCGGCTTTTCTTTTCTGAAGATATGACATTCTGCCAATCTGGACTACCATGCTCGCCGGTCCCGTCCCATCCGATGTTTTCAATCAAGCTGTTTGAGGGGAAAAGGGAGACTCCGCCTCGTCGGAATACAATCCAGTACCAAATCACTCCCCAAGAGTCCGATTTTCCCCGAACCACATCCTGAAGCAGTTGGCTGTAAGGATAAGCCCCTCCGAGATCGAACCGTTGAACAAAATCTGGATCCTGAAGATCCTTTTGTGCCTCCTCACGATCCCAATGGTATTCCGTCCATGCCCTCTGCCAAGTAGCCCAGCCCCAGCAACTTGTTAAGGGGAGAAACACATGGCTAAGCGGCTCATTCGGAATCGGATATGCATAACCTGAAATCTGCGTGACATTGCGGTTGTCTCGATACCTGCCTAGGGCTTCATTCATAAAGGACAAGAATCCGGGAAGAGGAACAATATCATCTTCCAGAACAATCGCTTCTCCATGCTCCCGACATATGGTCCCCACACCCTCTGTGATCGAACGCGCCAACCCCTTATTCTTTTCAGCCGTGCATATTCGGACATCCCGAAACCCCTTGGCCTCTTCGGCCACTTTCCGGACTGCCGCCACATCGCTTCGATCACTACTCCCCCGAGCGCCATCAAGAAAGAGGATGAGTTGGGTCTCCCCAGCTTGAGGCTGACCCACCAGAGCCTTCAATACTTTTTCAAGATGCCGGGGTCGGCGATAAGCAAAAACCACTACCGGAGCGCGGGAGGAACTCATGAAAGGAAAACCTCTTTAAACTTTTCCATTACTTTTTGCGGGCCGAAGTGTTCGGCCAACTCTTGGGAGACTTTTGCAAGAAGTCGATAGTCAGGCCGTTTGCAGGACAGCCCAGCTGTTAGCGTGGTGGTGTTATGATAGCCCAAAGCCGCTTCCCCAAGCAGTTCCAGGTGCGCCTTTTTTGGTGATTCTGAATACATCAGTACCTTTTCCCAAAAGATTCGGTCCTATCCCGCTTCCCATTCCAGCACCTGTTCTCCTTGCCACTTTGATATAATCTCTTCCGCTTCTTGGCATAAAATGAAGCGCCCCATGCGGGGATATGCCTGTAGATGAGTCGTTTTATTTTTTCAGTCTGAAAGATTAGTGGGCAAAAGCCTTTCGGAAAAAAGTCGGCGTATTTGGAGTTCTATACAGGAAACCGCAATAAGGACATCTTGAATAGTTAAGGTTTTTTCACTTCCGACCTAAGACCCCTTAGGAATTCTTTTAACTGAAAACCCTCTTTTTTATTAAAGCCTGCGAAGTTGCTTTCAAGATAGTCGAGGTTTTTAACATATATTTCTAATTGGAGTAATTAGCATTCTGTTTTTCTTTATGATATTTTTGTTTTCGGATTCTAGGTTGTGTCTTTTTGTTTGTTTGTGGCCTGATTTTTCTTAACTTGAATCCTTGTATTTTCACCTTCGCCCCCTTGCGCGCTCAATCTGTGACTGGACGACCACCCCGCCACCTCATGTGCTGCGAGTTCACGATGCTCCTGAAAATTGCGTCGATCAACTCATTTACGATGGCCCAAAAAAACGCGTTTCTTTAAAATTACCAATTGGTCCACTTGATCCCGAAGTGGCTTCTGTTTTCCCACCTTTAGAATACGAACTTTGCCCAACTTATGTGGCGAGATTGAAGGATGCGTGTGTGGCAGGGATGCCTGTGGCTGTCATCAACCGGCATGGCACCCTTTTGGGTGACGTTTCGATTGATTGGCGATTCCCACGAAGTAACCATAAATTTCTTTATCCCTCCCTTCGCTTAGGCAGACGCACTCTACCAGGAAGAACCTTAATGCTCGCTGCGACAGGCGCAGAAACATTCAGTCATTTTCTTTTCGACTCGATTTCTAGGGGATTTCTTTTGCAAGAATGCGGGCTTCATGTAAGGGATTTTAACCATATTATTGTAAATAATCTGGATTCGCTTTTTCAAAGAGAACTGTTGATTAAGCTCGGCGTTCAGCCCTCTCAGCTAGTTTGCTTGGCTACCTCTAAAACAATTCATTGCGAGGAGTTGATCCTCCCTTCTTATCCAAGCGGACTGGGTCAATATAACCCCGATGCTTTAAGCTGGTTGCGGAAGACTTTTCTTCCTCTTCCCTTAAAGTCGCGACTGTCAGAACGGCTTTTCATTTCCCGTAACATGGCAAAATCCCGCCGGATAGTTAATGAGTCTGAGATTGATGAAGTTTTGGTACGCCACGGTTTTCGGAAAATCTTATTAGAAGAATTGCCAATTCTCGAGCAGTTTTCACTTTTTTCAACAGCTAGCCATATCATTGCCCCCCACGGGGCCGGTCTTGCCAATTTAGCTTTTGCATCCGAAGGGGCCCGAGTATTGGAACTTTTTGCCAGAGGCTATCTTAACGCCTGCTATTGGACTCTCAGTAACTATGTAGGGATTGAATACCAATGTTTATTAGGATTTGCGGAGCTAGAAAACAAAGTCCAATATAACATGCGTATTGATCCTAAGGCTCTTGAGGGCCTTTTGGCCTCGTGGATATAGAATTTAGCCAAACCCATAAAGTAACATGTCCTCAACGTCATACAGTTTATTCAAGCGTCCAACGAACTCTCGAGCCTTCTCAATGACTTCGATAGTCCATTAAGACTAATCACAAAGAGACCCACCATTGGGATGAAGCGATTTTGAGTCGAGTCCCTCATGCCTAAAAATCTTGGCGACTTTTATCCATTCGGGTGTTGATAGAATCGATATTGGCACCACCTCCTCTGCTTTCTTCCACCAATAACCTCTCCGATCGCAGCAAGGAAGGGCAACCTACTTTCCAAAAGATCACGTGAGAGATTGCGATGTATACCTCGAATAGCAGACCTCCACGTCAAAGATTCTTCATCTGAAATTGTTTTCTCCTCTGCGGCTAGATCAACAAGATCAAGCGCTTCGAGGAAGAAGTTATACATACAAAGAGAACAACACGCTTTTACCAGTTGCTTTTTATCGAGAATGGATCTTTTTAGCTTTTTTGTATTAATGAATAAAGCATCCACTTCCCATACTCGCTGACTGACAGAAGCGTCTCCATTTAATACATTGAGATCGTTCCATAGACTTTTATTTTTCCGAAACTCCGCCAATGGCGTTCGTAATGGCTGTAAGTCATATAATTCAAATCCTCTTCTAGCCATGAATTCTATCCATTCGCCCAGACTTGGCGCATTTTCGTATGCACCAGGACAGCCTATTTCTGTTTCTAAAAAGAAGATGTTTTCAATGTCACCATTTTCTAATGATTTTAATATATCTAACTCTGTTCCCTGGGTATCAAGTTTAATTCCATCGATAATACTTTGGCCTTCCTCTCTCAAGGCCTGCTTTAATGTTTTTGTTAGTACTTCCTTTTCTTCAATAGGAAAGCAGTAGTTCTTTTCTAAGTATGGCGAAAGTGGAATTGATAGCTTTTTGAGGGAAGATCCAGTCGGGGAATTAAGTTTGTACAGTGTTTGCACTCCACCCGCCAAAGATAATCCATGAGGTATTAGCCGATAGTTTGGCCCGGAGTATCTTTTTTTCCAAGTCTCTCCAGCTTTTTGATCCGGTTCAAATGCAGTTACTTGAGTAAGTCCTCGCCATTTCTCCCAAGGCTCGGGGAGACATCCGGCTGCGCCTACATCAACAAGGGAAAGTTTTTGCTCTCCCAAAAGAATGCTTGCCGATTTTTTAAATTCTCCCGTCCTTCTTCCGTTCAACCGTTTTCGCAAGCTTTGCAGAAGCCCCATTATATTATTTTGTCCCTCGAAATCTATGTAGTTTCTTTTGGATTTTTTGCCACCGTGTCGGAAGATTTCTTGCAGGCTGGAAACCGATCTGAAGTGCTAGTCGCTCACCCTCACGTACTAACCCTCCACTATGGATTGTCCGATAGCCGTCAAATACGCAGGCTGTGCCGCATGAACCAACTACAGGCTCCATGTCCTTTAGAAGTGCGTCACTCCCTTCGGTTCCATCCACTAGATCATCTCCAAAATGCGTCGAACCCTGAAAAGCTTTAGGGAAAGAAAGCAATATTTCACGTTGATGCTTAAACGGGGGTCGATAATAAGTGTCTTCCGCCGGCTTTTCAATCGCGCCCCAAAGAATTCTGTCCATAGCAGCATGTAAATGCCCTAAGAAAAAAGATTTATCAGCAAGATTACTCTGACGCACAACGGTAAACGGCCCCGTATTGATGGTCACATCACTTAGATAGGCCATCATCTTAGGAATTGCCTGCCCGGCATCAAAATGCGCATAGGTTGTTTGAGCTGTGCCTATTCCGGAATCCCCGTAACAGTTTTTATACCAATACTGTCTTTCGTGCGCGTAATCCAATCCGATATAATAAAGAACCATTTTTTCTCTTTTATATAGGGACATAAGGTCATTTACGCCTTTTTCTTGCAGGATCTTTTTTAGGGAAAATCCAAATCCCTTTTTTAAATCCAAACCTTTTGCCCCTCGCCAATCATTTTTTCCGGAAAAGTTCTGTCTTCTTTCCTTTAGGAATTCCTCCCGATGATTTTGGAACAGATTCCGAGCATCCGCTCCTAGATCAATATGAATGAATCCCTCGTCAAGAAATTCAACCATCTTTTTCCTGACTTCTGGAGTAGCTGCGGAATGAACCCCTTCTGCCAAGCGATTTTTCCGCCCCTCACCATAAAAATCCATCTCTTCAGCCGCCCATTCCACAGCCCCGTTCAAAACCTTTTCAGAAAGATCACGAATTCTCGCGTTTGGGGAGTTTTGGGCAAGTTGGTCCCTAATTTCACCAAGCTCCCGATGGATGGACTCCCGGAGCTGGAGGCCCATTGGGAGAGAATTTAAGGGTGTTAACTCCCTTAAATAGGCTACCTTACCATCTATTTTTTGAACACTGCGATAAATGCATCCTTCATCATACCGATTCTTTTGAGAGGCTTTTGAAAAACCCGGATGTGCAGAATAATCAATTCTTTGAAAAAACTTAGATTGAATCATTTTTTTATAAGAAATTAATTTTCATCTAGCCTCAAACTAGCGTCAAGAGAATTATCCCTTTTCTCACATCACAATCATTAGCGCAATCTTTTGAATTAATTTGAAGGGTACTGATTAAAATATGCCCAATCGGTTTCTCGTTGTGTTTCAAGGTTCTCCCATGTTCGCCAACATCCGGACAAGGGTTTTTCTTCCTGAAAATCCAAAGGGATCTCGAAAGATCAATCCTTTGAGAAAAAATTCCTCTCGCCGAATTCCCCGAGCAAGACGGATAAAAATTCGCGCCCACCACCTCGGCTTGATCCGAAGACGAAATCGATTATGAGTCAAATAGTCCCCTGTCCACACGTCCGAAGAGACCGCGTGGCTCCACGCCCTAGGTTGTCGAAGGAGGCGAGCCAGTAAGAGGGAGAACCCTCTGGGCGTACGCGCCGTCCACCCCACCCGATCCCCGCTGTTGGCATAACCGGGAAAAAATGTCATCACCGGAACGCCCCTTCGCCCAAACGGCTCTCCCAACGTCGACCAAGCATTCAGCAGCACATCGGTATCCGCCAAATGCTGCCAAACCGACCCCTGCTCTGCCTCGGGAGGCCAGAAAAAGTTGGCCGGATGTGGCTTCTTTCTTTCCTTTTCCAACTTCACTCCCAGCGAAGACATCTGTCTCTCTCGCCGATTTGGAAACAACCGCGGGTGAGGTCGGATCCAAAACAGGGTTTCAGGATGCTCCCTCGCTTTTTGACGAACCCACCGGATCCAAGCCACTTGGTCAGCGAAAGCTGGCTTCCTAGAAGGCGGCAGAACCCCTGCAAAGCGGGCCGCAAAAACCTCGTCGGGAGAACTGAGACACACCAAGGCTTTCCGTAGAAAATCTTTTTTGCCCTCGCCCTGGAAACCCTTTTTATGAGGGGTCGAGTAAGACCACAGTTTCTGGGACCGGAATAGCGCATTTTCATGCCGGCGAATGGCCTCCTGGTCGCCGCGGTCGAGGGGGCCTTTTTGGGGAAATCTCCTTTTGAGTTCCTCCAAAAAGGAAAACACGTTGTCTCGGAACAGCACAAAGCCATCCTCCTCCCCCGCATTCAGCGAATGGTGCAGAGAAAGAGTGGAAATTCCGCGATGATGTCCCATTTCGAGAAAAATACGGTGAATTCCATAAAGGGAGTTGTAACAAATCAGGCCTTGATACTTCTTTTCCTCCAAGATCCGCACTGCCTGAGGAAGGATTCCTCGGAGGGCTTTTTCCCTCATGCGCCAGGGTTCAACAAAGTCAGAATCCCTAGGAATGGTTTCAGCTTTTCGTTGTAAAAGAAGCTCGTAGGCCGCGCAATTACGAATCTGGGCTGGGGTGATCCCCAGCCGACGAAAATCTACTGGCCCCGCGTCTTTACCAGGCTCGAGCCACCGCGTATCCCAAAACCCCACCCGTTCGGACGCCTCGGCCCGTTGGATACAGCGAGCACAGACTTTGGCTTTCTCGGAAATTCCCGCCCGATCCGAAACATTCAGGGCGTTCATAGCCGTGCAACCCGTGTCCATGGCACGGCGACAGTGTACCATGGTCAGACGGTGTCCGAGTGCCCCCAATTCGCGCGCCAAGGCCATCAAGGGATAATGGTAAGCCTCGACAGCAGCAAACGGTGCTAGGACAAGAATTTCCAAACTAAGCGAGTTCCTCCAGCCAAATACAGAGGTTGGCAAGCTGCCAAAGAAACATCATGTGATTTTCCATTTGCTTCCCTGTGGAAACAATATCGTTATGTTCATCAATAATTCGGTCAACTTCAGAAACACGGTAAATCCCCAAACCTCGCACTGCTTTCGATCTCACCATTTCTTTAAGAACATTTCCATTGTTTCCGGAAAACCATAAATGGGCCGGTGCATTCCAGCCCGTTTTTCTTACCCTCGTTCGGGTCGATTCAGGCAAAATTCCTTTCATGGCCTTTCTCAATAAATGCTTGGTAACCCCGTTTCGGATTTTTAACGTCCCGGGGATTCGGAACATAAACTCCACAAGATCAACATCGTAAAAGGGATTATGATGGGGAAGGCCAAATGCCCACCCGTTTCGATCTTGGGCCCGAAGACAACACGGCGCGGTTTCCCTAAAAATATCTTGGTAAGATCTGTTTTTCAGTGAGTCTGAGAAAATTCTGTCCAACACTGGAGTAAAAAGGGATAAGTCGAAGATTTCATGGTTCACACACCGCTTGTAGCGCAGATAAAGCCTTTCGTCGGGTCGAACGGAGCCATGCCTTGCAAAGTCTGTCCGTCTTCGAATCAAGTCCATGGCAATCGCTGGGTTTTTCCTAAAGATGGGATGGTCATGATGCCTCTGCCAAGATGCAATTTCTTTTCTAAGGATACTTCTCTTCCCCAGACGATGCAGATCGGCAAAAAAGAAAATAAAGTGCTCATACTCGCCGGCATTGAGCTCGTCTCCCCCCAGTCCTGTGAAAAATGCGCCAATTCCATTTTGTGAAGCTTGACGACATACTTCAAAGTGACTGAGCCAAGTGGCGGTTGCCACAGGCTCTTCATGAATGCGGACCATTTGCCGGATCTTTTTAAGGACAGATTGTTCCCCCACCCTCACATTAGTCCAATGGCTTACTTTTGAATCGAGAATCGTCCGAATTTCCCCTGTTTCGTCATAGGCAGAATCCGAATAGGTGGCTGAATACGCCCTCTGCTTCCGCCCTGTGATAGAAACCGCAGAAGAGAGGACCGACGACGAATCCATTCCCCCGGAAAGCAAAAAGCCAGGCTTTTTGGACTCTTTCAGTCGTATCTGAACAGCGCTGAGTATTTTTTTCCGGTATTCTTTGCTCAATGCCTCTTCGGATCCCTGCAAATTCGCTTCATCTGAAAGCCCCCAATAGCGTTCTACCTCCAAGGTTCCCCCGCACCACCTTACCCAGTGTCCTGCCGGAACCTGCCGAATATTTTTATACGGTGACGCATGAGGATCATTATCAAATGTTCGATAGTGACATCCCGCATATAATCCTAAAAAGATAGGATCAGGCTCCCGTCCTACTCCAGGCAACTCTGTCAATGGCAACGGTTGGGACGAAAAAGCAATCCAACTGGAGGTGGCTACATAATAGAGCGGCCGGACTCCCAAACGATCCCGCGCGAGGAACAACGTGCTTGAGAATTCATCGTATAAAGATAGAGCAAAGTCGCCCTGAAATTTCTTTAGGCATTCGGGAAAGCCCTTGTTCGCATATTGATCCGCGATAAGGACACCCGAATACTCGGTTTGCTTACTCCAAAAGGCTCCATCCCAAACAGTGCCTATCCGGTTTTGCCCAAGACTTTTACTGAATATACAATTTTGATCCGTCGAGGCTAGGTTGGCCGACCCAATTTTGATCTGATGCATTTTGCCCATACGTGCCACGCCAAAGCTCCTAAAACTCATAAAGTTCTGCGCCGATAAACTTCGCCCACTGGAAATATGCCCTCGGATTCGCGCCATCGAAGAATTCATTATTTTGACTTCTTAAAAACCATAAAAGACCAGTGGTGAGGATGTCCGATTACCAGTTCGGCTTTTCCTTGAGTCCGCTCATCCATCAAGGGTGTCGCGACAAAGCCCATTCTCTTAGCTAGGAGTTGTATTTCGCCAGAATTGTAGGTGTTTACATGGACATGCAGATTGACTCCATTGTCCAGGAATGTGTCCTGCACATAGCAATATTGTGAAGGAAGATCCCAGATAGATTCCCGTAGAATTAGAGTTTTTCCTGCAATCATCAGAAGTCGCTCCAAGGGACGATGAAAGTTTTCGATGTTGGACAAAACATTCAGACAAATCACATGGTCAACAACGCCTTGCAGATCTTCGATCCTGGTGCAAATCAAACTCTCTTTTGAGCAACCCCACCGCGGCATCTCCTCTTGCCCAATTCGTATCAGACTCGGGGCAGCATCAATCCCCGTGTAATGCAGTTTCATCCCCGAAATGGAGTGGAAAAAATATCCACTCCCACAACCAACATCCAGCAACCTATCGCCTTGCTGAACAACCTTGGACAAGATTGCGGTGGCTTGCCTCGCACAGTCCATCTCCGGCTCCTCTTTGCGACACCGCGAACGGTATAAGCTGGCAACCGTCGAACTATGTTCCCAGATATTAAACACCTGGTAGCCGTCGGTTGTGATCAAGCAGCAATTCCTTTGAGTATAAATGCTGATGCCATAAAATGACCGCGCCAGTCGCGCGGATTTTCCATTCGGAGACTCTGTTTTCGGAACCATTCGGGGTTGGTGCACTCAAACATGGGAGGCAAACAGTGGTAATGATAAAACAATACTTCTACTTTTCCAAATCCTGCTTGGGCAAACTGTTTCGCAGCAATCATGGGATTGTGGGTTCGCGATAAAACCTCGTCGTAACCCGGCTCCCCTGCTTTGCCTTGGCGGATCGGCGGCAAGTCCATGCGAAAGTGCCCTTGAAGTCGTCGCAGGGCAGTAGCCGTGCTTTTTTTGATTCCTCTGGAAATTCCTGCCCAAGCATCAGGACGAATCAGGCGCTCTTCTAAAAACCTGAAGCTATATCGGTTGCAAGTGAAGAGAGAAAAAAGTTCGTTTCGGGCTTCCACCAAAACTAATCCTCCGCGAATCACATTTTTCCGTAAAAGGGAAAACACTTTTTTATCCATGGCTTCTGGGATATGCGGCAGGACGCCAAAACATAGCGCAGAATCAAACTTATGCCGGACTCCGTCTTTCGGGCCCCGATAGGCGCGGGGGTCGAGAACACTTCCGGTCCAAATATGCTTTGGAGGGACTCCTTGTTTGGACAAAACCCGCTTGGCCTCATCCACCATGCCAGGCGTCAGATCAAACCCGAAACGCCGCGTTCGGAATTGCCTTAATTCCCTTAACATCGAGGCTGGACCGCATCCGGCATCCAAAACATTTTGAGCCCCGTGTCTCCGCAATTCGTCTTTTACAATTTGAAGGTGGACCGGCGGATAGGCTTGGGCTGATTTGTAGTACTCTTTGAAATAGGTTTTTCCCCAAGTGGAATAGCAATGAGCCACGCGGTGCTCAATTTCCCAAACCTTATTTCCTTGAGCAGTCTTTTTCACGTTTCTGAAAAAAATGCGCAGAGACTTAACTTGCCGCTAGGTTCCTGAAGTTCAAAAACTGAATCCGCACTCCAGCCTCCTCTTTGAGCAACTGAGACAAGGCTTGATTCACTGAAAACATGCAGATGCTCTATAAAGAATTCTTCTCTCCCCGGTCCCTTTTGAGCAGCTGTTACATTTGGAACTTCGATGTAAAAAAAACCCCCGGGTTGGATCCATTTTCGGGCATGAGCCATCATAGTGATTGGCTCTTCCACATGCTCCAATACTTTGTTTAACGTAATCACATCAAATCGCTCTCCAGTTTCCGGTTCCCATTGGAGAAAATCTGCATGAACTGACTTTACTCCGGCATTTTCTCTGGCGTGGGCTGCAGCCCGCTCATCAGGATCCAAGGCCGTCACCTGCCAGCCCGCCTCTTTCATTCGATAGGGAAAAACCGCAAGCCCTGACCCTACATCGAGAAGACTCGGTGTTTTTTTCTCTCCCCATTTTCTTTTTGCAAAATCCAAGATCCTCTTAACCCTCGCGGTATTGTCCGATAGGTTCTCGGAAAGAGCGAGAATCCGTTTGAAGTTTTCCTTCAATCGGTCTCCATAGGTGCCGTCCACATACCCGCCCCGATAGAAGTCAGTCAGATCCATCTGGATCTCAGCATGCCAATGCCCGCAGTTCCGACATTTCTTATACGCCCGTTGATAGGTTTGCCCCCGCAAGTCAAAACGGGTCTCTCCTTCAGGAGGTTGATTGTACTGAAAGGCAGGTACTGGATCAGGCTTGTCGCAGGGACAGGAAAGTGAAGTTCCTCTACTCATAATTTGGCCTTTTTCTCTAATGCCTCCAACGCGCTACTGCTATCCATCCATGCAACAACCGACAGATTTTCCTGTACGCAGTAATCATCGAACTGTTTTTCTTTCCCTTTCTCTACCAAAAGCACGAAAAACTTACCCGTCGCACGATTTTTGATCAGCACGCCCCGTAACCCAAACTGCTCCAACCTCCCATTCAAGGATGGAGTTGCATAAAATCCCCACTCTTTTCGAGCCACATCGTACTCGCCCCCTTCGGGCAGCATGAAGGTGACTTGTTCGTTTGGTTCCAATCGTATTTTACCATAGTCGAGCAGGGTGATTTGCCCGGTCGGCCCGACTTGAAAAGCTCGTGGAGGCTGCTGCGGAGTAAATTTCATAGATCTTTGACGCGCAGCTAAGTCTTTCGCCAAGGCCAGTCCGGGATTAGGAACTTTTTGAGCTCCCACCTTCCGCTCTTGTCCCTTTCCCATATCTTACGGTTTCGGAAGGTCTCTGCCACTTTATGAAATTTGTGCGGTGAAATGCCTAAGTAACGGCAAAACTCCCCAATTTCAACCCGTGCGGACTCCTCTCCCCGTTTTTTGACGATTCGGATGGCTTCAGCACGACTCATCCTTCCGCGCCGAATCTCCTGGGAAAGATTATCCCAAAGGCGGGTGAACCCGAACTTATACCATTTCATCCAGTGATGGAGGGTGATGAGAAAACTGTCGTCGATGTCCGCAAAATTATAAAGCCCAGTTTTGGGACGTGTAGCCGGTCGAAACCCATACCGCTTTGCCTCCCGGTACGTCTTTAGGGGATCCCAAGGAAAATATTGACCCAAAAAGACGGCCCGCACGGGATACCGGCGTAGCTCCCTAGGCGTAGGAAAACGATACGGGGTCAATTCTTCCAGCGTGAGTCGAGGACTCTTCCAGTCCTCCGCCCGAGTGCCATGAGTCACCCCATAACGCCGAAACCACTCCGGAGTAAGCTGGGTCCCTTTCAGATTTTCATCCTCATCCCCGCCATATTCGTAAGCTGAATTTTCTCCCCAAAGAATCAAAGGGATCTGGTAGTTGACCGCCACCCGCATGGGGATCGCGTGCAATGCCATGTGCATCGGAATAGCCGGACTGCCGAATTTTTTAAATGCTTCCCAGGCAAACTTTTTCTCCACCTCAGGGTTGATGCTAAAATCCATATGATCCACGCCTAGTCGAATGAGGTTTTGCAGGTTTGCCTCGCCCAAGGCGTTACGGGCGGGACTTTTCCATGTCACAGTCAGCGGCTTGAGCCCCCAGCGCAACGCCGTGATGACCTGCCACGTGCTATCCTTGCCTCCGCTGACAGGGATCACACAGTCGTAGGAAGCTTTTTCATTTTTCACTTCCTTCACCAACTTTTGCCAAGCCTTGCGTCTCAGCTCCCAATTCACTTTGCGTGCACACACTGCCGCCGGGCAGTTGCAGTTTCCATTCGCGTCAATCCTGAGGTTGGGACGAGTATCCGGAAGAATACAAATACGACAGTAGTTCAATTCGCCACCTCAAAGAAAAGCCGAAGGTTAATTAGGTTGAAGAGAAACTTTCCGATGTGGTTTGGCGCTGGATCCACATCCAACCACGGCTCAATAACTTTCCATTCAACAAGCTCGGCAAGGGGGGAAGTATGGTCCTGTAAAAATCTGCGAAATTCAGGATCCTTCATCGGAAAAAGGCTGTTTAGTGAAGCGTTAAAACCTTTTTTGCGCCGATCCAAACGGACCTGGTCATTCAGAATCCCATGCACCGCATCCCTTAAAACAGATTTGGCATGACCATCCCGAATCAATTCCCCAGTCGGAATCGTGTAAGCTGCTTTAAAGAGTTCCGTGTCCAAATATGGACTACGATTTTCGACAGAATACCTCATCGAGTTGAGATCATCCTCATGTAGGGCCACTGGGGTGTTTTCCGTAAACAGCTCGTTGAGCATGCGGTTCCGCAACAATGCTTGAGCGTAGTCGTCTTCTCGAAAAGATTCCTCCCAGGGTTCCTTCAGGGTGCCGCGAAAAAGATCCTGGTGATCGTAAATGTGATCCCGAGCACGGGGATTTTTTACGTACAAATCGGCATCCTGAAAACATGGATTCCGTACCGTCGGCAGAATGTGCGTTTTCCATGCCTCCCGCCACTCTTGATCCCGCCCCGCTTTTTTCATCTCCGCCAAATGAAGGATGTAATGATCATAGTACCCAGTAAAAAGCTCGTCTGCCGAGGTGCCCGAAAATGCAACCTTAAAACCGCCGCGATGAATCTCCTCGCTGATCATGGAATGGACCAGATAGGTCATCGTGGCCACGGGGGCATCATGGTAGGCCACCAGATCACGCAGCCGCTCCAAGCTGCCTTGGGTACGCAGTTGGATCGTATTCCAGGGAATCTTCAGATCCTCAACTGTCGCCCGCATATTGTCCGATTCGTCATAACGGGGATCTTTGTCCAAAATGGAGAAAGCGGTGGCCCGGCAGTTGAATTCCTTAACAGCGATGGAAACCAAAGCCGCTGAATCCACTCCACCGCTTAAACAAAAAGCAAGCGGTACATCGGAACGAAGACGGATCCTTACGCTTTTTAACAAGGCCTGGCGGATTTCCTCCAGAATTTCACAGCGGGGACGATCCCGAATCGGTGCCGGGACGGGATCCCAATGGCGCCATACGCGCAGGCTATTGTCCGGGGAGATTTCCGCTGAATGCCCCGAGGGCAGTTCTTGGATTCCAGCCCAAAAACCCTCCCCATGCTTGTAAAGGGATTTATACCCTAGAGTAAGATACCGCCGTACCTGATTCAGATTCACTTCCGGCTTCCAGTCGGCAAGAGTTCTTAAAATTCCAGATTCCGAGGCAAAATACAGGCCTTCCGGTCTTTCGGCAAAATAAAGAGGTTTTTCCCCAAACCGATCTCGTGAGAGGAAAAGAACCTGCTTTCGCGAGTCCCATATGGCAAATGCCCACATCCCTTCAAACTTTTCCACGCAGCGTGGTCCAAATTCTAAATAAGCCTGCAGGAGAACCTCCGTGTCGGACGTCGTTGTAAAAATACGCCCTAACGCCTCCAACTCACCCCTGAGCTCGAGGTAATTATAAATTTCCCCGTTAAACACAAGATGACACTCATCTCTTTCCATCGGCTGATCGGATCTCGGGTCTAAATCCAGAATGGAAAGCCGCGAGTGAAGAAGGTGGATTGCGCCCCCTGCCCGAATTGAAAATGTCCGAATCTTTTCCGCGTCTGGACCACGGTTTCGCATACGAGAGAGTGCTCGGCTCCTTCTTTGCTCCGGCAAAGGCTTCTTTCCAATAAAACCGGCGATTCCACACATTTATTTCATGCCACCAAAACCCGAAACAGACGAAATGGGTCAGTTCCTGCCGTGTTGACGCCCTCAATGGCGGTTGGGCAACACTCCACTCCCCGCTTCCGCATCGCCTGAATAACCTGATCGGAAAAACAGTGGGCCAAACCCTCGGGATACGAGTAATGGGCCGGCCCGATCCTGCCTCGTTCCTGCAGGAGTCCCAAGCTGGTATCCAATTCTCCATCGAGCTGCTCCGCGGAAAGAAAACTTAAAATCGCGTGAGTATGGCTGTGCCCCCCAAAGTGAAGGATTCCTGATGCCCGTGCTTCAGCCACCTGTTTCCAACTGAGCTTTTTGTCTAGGGGGTCATCGGACTGATCTTCTTGGATATCCCCGAGCTGTTTGCAAATTTCGTTGGCTAGGCGATGGGGAGAACATTCAGTCCTAGTTTTTGCGTGAATGCGGACAGCTCTCAAAAACTCGATTTTTCTCTCCAGATGCTGAAGTGAATAGGGGGGCAAATGCGGCTCCAACCTGATTTCTTTGACTTGGGTTTCTTCCACTGCCCTTTCGATTCGATCAATCCAGGACATCCGGTTGCTTTCGATGAACGAGGTGGTCAGATAAACCATCGCTGGGATTCTCCAGTGTCGCAATACAGGTGCGGCCAGCGTCAAATTGTTCTCAAACCCGTCGTCGAATGTCACGGCGAAGGAATTGGGTGGGAATGGGGCCCGTTTCTTGGAGATGGCAAGGATCTCATCCATCGAAAGAGCCGTGCCTTTGCGGGATAACCTTGCCATGCAGCTTTCGAAAAGCGGCTGAAGCAGATGCTTCCCCGTGTAGTTCCGGATCGAATGTTCCTGTCTTGCGATGACGCCATGAAAAAGAAAAATGACCACTCCCTGCGGATTGAGACGCTCTACAACCTGATCGGGCAAGGTTTCGTCGTGAATCATTGCCCAAGGTTAGCGGTATATTGGCGAAAGATGGCCGGGCACTGGTCTTTGATTTCGGGAGGCATGGAGGTGAAATACCTGCCCCGTTCTACTTGAGGAAACGAGTGAATCTCCGCATTGGCAGCCAATGTTCGGATCATCCGCAGGGTCATTTGTAGGCAGACTTCCGTGTTCATGGCGCGAAGCTCAAAAAGCTCCATGTTTTTTTCTATGGGCAAGCTCACGCGCTCCACAATCTCACCCGTGTCAATCCCGACATCTATTCGGTGTAAGGTTGTGACCAAGCCGGCAAATCTACGCTCGTGGATGGCCCAAAGATGGGTATCGAGACCTCGGTGTACTTCCGGGTCCCCGCCGTGCAGGTTGAAAGTCCTCTCGGGTTGGACTCGCAATACTGGCTCTTTGAGAATTCCAGTTCCAAATACCACTACGATATCGGGACGTGCGGCTTGGAAGCTGGAAAGGGCTTCTGGTGTATTGAGGGAGGGGAAGCTCTGAGTAGAAGCCAAGGCAGGGATTGACGTCTTTTTTCCCTGAAACCAGATTTTCCATTCCCATTCTTCTCTCTGTTTTTCGAAAAGACACAGGTTGACTGCTGGTTTTTTGGATATGCCTGTTTCGCAGAAAACGCGCGTTGCAGGAAACTTCTCGCGCAAGGAACGAACAAAGTAGGCGTGATGGGGTGTATCTGTAGTTAGGATGCAAAGGTTCATGCAGGAGAGAGGTCTTCCTCAAGAATCAACTCACCGAGACTTTTGTTTTTGTTCAGCTTCCGGCCCAAAATCTTGCTTTCCGAACCCGGGGGAATCCCCATGCCTGGTCGAACCCAGGTCAGATCCCCGATTTTTAAAAGGGTGCCTTTCTCAAGTTGCCGACCAGCGGCAATGGACCTCCGCAAGGCCTGAGCTGAGGTTAGTTCACATGCCCGTACCTCCAATTTTCCTGTCCCCATTCTACGTTCGACTGCTCGGATTTGTGATACTAACGTTTTCAACTCCGCCGGATCGGCCGAGATCTGGTGGTCACGGAAATTCGAATAGTTTTTGTCCAAGGTGAAATGCTTCTCGACGATGCGAGCCCCAGCCGCAACAGCAAAGGGGGCCGTTTCAACGCCTAGTGTATGATCCGAATAACCTATGACCAGTTGGGGAAATTTCTTCACTAGGGCATGAATCGCGGCCAAGTTGGCCTCCTCTGGCGGAGTGGGATAACTGGCCACGCAATGAAGCAGCGCCAAACGATCCAAGGGAGCTCTTTTCTCCCAAAAGTTGACAATTTTGTGCAGGGACTCATCTCCTGTCAGACCCGTTGAAATCAGCGTAGGTTTACCAAAAGAAGCCACTTTTTCAACCAGTGGCCAAAAGAGATTGTCGCCAGAAGAGATTTTGAAGATTTTCTGAACGTGGTTGAGACGCTCGGCACTGAGCAAATCAAAAGGGGTGGAAAAGAAAACGAGTCCCAGATCTCGGGCAAGTTCAGCAAGCAGAATCCAATCCGCCTCACTCAGCTCGAACTTTTTCAGCCTAGCCAATCTCTCTGACTGATCCGCAGAGGCGTAAAACTCTGAGACGAAGGTCTGGAACTTCACCGCATTTGCCCCGGCCTCAGCCGCTGCTCGGATTAGATTTTTGGCCTCGCCGATTGAGCCTTCGTGATTGTTGCCAATCTCGGCAATAATCAGAACTTTTTCGGTGGTATCAATCGAGCCGATTTTCATTTATGTCGATGCAACACCCAGCAAGTTTCTCGAACGGAATATCCCAGACCTTCATACATTCGGCGGGACGCATGGTTGATTTCCTGCGTGCCTGCCTGAATCCACTTCCCGGGTGTCTCTGCCGCTTGAAGCAATGCTTTGCCAAGTCCTTTACCCTGTTTCTCTGGATTCACGCAGACTAAATCAATCACTGTTCTTTCATCTCCTTCGATTAGGAGAATAAAGCCGCTGGGTTTCTTTTTTTCTTCGACCACCAGAAGTCGGTTTCCCCTCAAACCGTAAAAAAAGTTCTTGGCCCAATCGGATTTGATTTTTGCCCCTAAATCTGGCCCCACAAATGGATCCACATGGAATCTGGACGAGTGAAAAGCCGCTGCAGCCAAAGCACAAACCACTGCCTCATCTTCTGGCTTGGCAGATCGGACAGGCCATGCGGGTGGGACCGATTGCACTCCTTTTTTCTCGTATATCAAACTAGTTTCTTGAACTACGAATCCTGCTTTTTCGAGATTTTTCCGTGACTCAGAATTCTGTGTTGAGATCTTTGCGTAACAGAAAGACTTTTCCGGAAGTTGGTTTTCGCTGAACCCGGAATCTGAAAATCGAAAAACTGGCCGATTAAGCTGAAGCGTTAACCACTCGTCTTTTTGGTACAGAGAAAAACCGCTTATTCGTTGATCTGAGATTCCGCAGGCGCATGTGGCATCGCCTTTACGCGGTTGAAAAGCCCCTCATACCAATCCATATACCGGGCCATCCCCTTATCCAGCGGCCAAGCCGATTGGTAGCCAATCATTTTCCCCGCTTTGCCGACATTAAGCGTTCCCCGCTCGGGCATCAGCCCATCCCTCTCCATGTGACGGATTTTGATTTTGGGGTATCGGGCTCGCACCAACTCCGCCATGTCGTTGAGCGACCGCCCTTGCCCGGCCGTCAGATTGAAAATCTGATTTTGGCTTTCGGGTTTGGATAGACAAAGACAAAGACCCTGAACGAGATCCCCGATATAAGTGAAATCCAGCTTTTCTTTTCCATCCCCCTTGATGACAAGATCCTGTCCTCGGAGGGCATTTTCAATGAAAACTTGCCCCACCCTTCGGCTAACGCATCTCTCCCCGTAAAGGGCGGAGGGGCGCACAATGGTGTAAGGAAGCTTGAATACCTGCTGGTAGGCAATCACGAGTTTCTCTCCGCCAAATTTAAGGGCCCCATAAATTCCAAGCGGGTTGCATGGACTGGCCTCATCCACAGATTCGGTTTCAAAATTTCCGTATACCATGCTGGATGAAAAATAAATGAAATGCTTTACCCCATCCCTGGAGGCATCCAGGGCATTCTCAAGGGTTCGAAAGCTGTGATCAAACGTGTGAAAGGGATCCTTGTTGGATCGACTGGCATGCGCCACTGCTGCAAGCAGGACCACCGCTTCGGGCTTGAGTTTGCCTAAAAGCAGGCTGAGCCGCATATAATCACGCGCATCCTCCACATGCAGGGGAATGTCAGCGTTACGCAGCAGCTCGATTCGTTCATTCAACATCGCCAGATAGAGATCCCTCTCCGCATTCGTATAACTTTCGCACTGGAGGGAAAGGAGGTTGTTTACCTGCAGTCCATCGATGACAGAGACCTCGGCCTCCTGTCGTTTCAACTCCAAGGCTAGATGATGGCCGATAAAGCCCGCCCCACCGATGAGCACGATTCTTTTACCTTTTAGATTGGCCAGTTTTTTCATGAAATCTTTTTTAGGGCTTCTTGCATCCCTTGGACAATAGCCGCCATAGCTGACTCGTCGAGATGCGGTCCGACGGGTAGTGCCAACGACTCATCGGCGATAGCCTCTGCCCCTGGACACTGTCCCTTTTGATATCCGTATTTTTGGGCATAATATTTGAAGCGGGGCACGGGATGCGGGTAGTAAATACTGGTCCCGATTCCTTGTGCGCCTAGGAGTGCAACCATTTCGTTCCGTCTTTCCCGAAGGTTCCCTTGAAGCAGAACTACCGCACAATAATGCGATGAGGTCCGCTCGGGATCCGGAGAATCAAGCAGTTTGATCCCTCCGAGTTTTTCGAGCCCTGATTTTAGGATGGCGAAGTTCTTTTTTCGTCGTTTCAGAATCTCGGCCACTCGGTTCAACTGCGCGCACCCGAGGGCAGCCTGGAGCTCGCTCATCCGGTAATTTAGTCCAACCCCTGTAACCTCATAAAACCCCGGAATGGATCGCTCGGTATGCGTGCGGTCAACATTGAAGGCCCGAAACTTGGCAATTCGGTTGAGGCGGGTTTCATCCGTAGAGACCAACATGCCCCCTTCCCCTGTTGTGATGTGTTTCACGGGATAGAAGGAATAACACCCGAGTATGCCCAGCAAGCCAACGTGCGTGCCACCCACGCGTGCTCCCACGGCCAAAGCGCAATCCTCGACCACAGGAAGGTTTTTCTTTCCTGTGATTTTTAAGATGGCCTTCATGTCGGCTGGAATGCCCGCAAAATGCACTACAAAAACTGCCTTGGTTTTTGGAGTAATGGCTTTTTCCAAAAGAACAGGATCCATATTGCCCGTGGTTGTTTCACAGTCGACAAAGACGGGCTTTGCCCCGGTCAGTTCCACCGCATGAACCGTTGCCACATGAGTCATAGCCGGGACCAGCACTTCGTCCCCCGGTCCCAACTTAAGGTCCAGTGCCGCCAGATGCAGGGATGCCATACAGGAACTTGTGCTGATCGCATGTCCCCCACCCATCATTTTCTCAAATCCTTTTTCGAACTCTTTGCCTTTGGGCCCGTGGGTAAGAATTGGGCTGTCTAAAACGGAAAGAACTGCCGACTTTTCTTCTGCGCCGATCCAGGGCCGCCCGAACGGAATTTCTTGGGATTTGTTTGTGTCAGCCACTACTTCGCCTTTTCCCGGCGCCCGGTTTTTAGAGCGCGATCCGCAGCAATCAGTGCACTGGCCAGAGAAAATTCCCTTTCCACCGCTCGCCTTCTGCCTGCAGTTCCTCCCCGAATCAAGGAGGCAAAATCGGAAACCAACTCGCCCTTGGAGGCAGGCAGCCGTTTCCAAAGAAGAGGAGCCGGACGGGACTCTGGTCGGCGGGAGCGGTGCCATCGGGCTCCCTCATCATCGACAATGACTGTCCCCCGGGTTCCAAAAATCCGAAGTGTGTGTTGATGCTTATGCACGCATCCGAAATTAGCGGTGATTCGGGCAACAAGTCCCGAAGGAAATTCAAAAACCGCAGAAACAAAATCCTTTCTTCGAAATCGGGTCCCATGCGTGCATATCCGGTTGCCGGTTGCAGTTACCCAATTGGGCTTTTCACCAGCAAACCCTAGGATCAGGTCCAGCAGATGAACTCCTCCCCCTGCCATGACAGAGTAACCTTTGTCTTTTGACCTCCAACCATTCGTGATTTTGTGGACTCTTCCGTATAAGTAATCTCCATCCATGGCGTAAATCTTTCCTAATTCACCAGCAACGATCATCTTTTGGATTCTGCGGTAAAGGGGAGCGGCCCGGAGAACTAGATTGGCCATCAACGCCGGTTTTTTATCGCCCCAAGCCTTACGGATTTTTTTTAACTCCTTGTCATTACGGCAAAGGGGTTTTTCCACAAAAACGTGTTTGCCCGCCAACATAGCCTCCTCGACCTGCCGTGCATGTTCTCCATCAAAGGTGGCGATAGAGACTGCATCGACTGCCGAATCCCTCATGATTTCCTGCAAATTCCTAAAGGTTCCGGTTTTTAGCTCACGGGAGACTCGTAGGGCCTTTTTCTTATCGCGATCGCAAACCCCCACAAGTCGTGCTCCTCGGCAACAAGCCCAAGCCTTGGCATGCTGTTCCCCTACCCCTAGGCCGATCACCGTCGCTCGAGTCAACTGGGGCACAATTTTTCGAGTCTTTCGATGTCCCCAGTTTCTTCGACGCTCCAAGCTAGGCCAGACTGATTTCCCAAAGGATTCTCGTGGTTTAGAATCCTGATCCCCGGAATTCGATAGAGGTGAGGAGTGACATGTTCGCGGTCAGCATCGGTCTGCGGGAAAAACTTTTTTTCAGTAAATAACCGGCGGCGCAGGATTTCCACACTATACCCATGCGGAAAGGTTCGCGGATGGACATTGGTGACCAGATCCATATCGGGTTGCACTAGGTTTACCATGCTTCGAATGAGCGACGCGGGGATGAGGGGGCTGTCCGCACAGATGCGCACGACCCACTCCGCCTCAGTAGAAAGAAGCACTTGCTGAAATCGTGACCAAACGTCCCCAAGACTTCCTCGATAGACTTTCCAGTTTTTATCGATCGCGAGTTTTGCGACTGCATCATCCTGTGTTTCGTTGCTTGTGGCTAAAATAACCCTTTCTTTTCCACAGCTCTCACCAACAGCCTCCAGAACATGTTCCAAAACTTTTTTTCCACGAAAGTTTGCAAGTACTTTCCCGGGAAATCTACGGGACCCAAATCGAGCTTGGATTACGGCAATAGGGGCACTGCCGTCTGTTTTCTGAGTTGGCACTTTAGGCCTGAAAATAAAGCTTCGGACGCTTCCCAGGGGGGACAAGATTTCGGGTGTCGACCACCGGAGCTGCACACTGTGAAAAGTCGTGCTGCTGGAAGCAAGAGTGTGCTGTGGAAATAAGAACGAGATCACAGGGAGAATCAATGGGAACAGATTTTCGGCCGAGCAACTTGTGGTGTTCTCGTGTAGATCCGATTTCAGGCACATAAGGATCGTGATAATCCACGATTCCCCCCTTCGATTCTAATTTTTCGATCAAGATGTAGCTTGGGCTTTCCCGATCATCATCAACGTTAGGTTTGTAGGCCAACCCCAATAGCAGGATCTTCGATCCCCTGAGTGGTTTTCCGACCGAGTTTAATGCCTCCCCCACTTTTTGAAGCACGAATTCTGGCATGGAAGTGTTGATTTCTCCCGCCAGCTCAATGAAACGGGTCGCATGCCCGTATTCCCGAGCCTTCCACGTGAGGTAGAAGGGATCAATCGGTATGCAGTGCCCGCCGAGACCCGGTCCAGGATAGAATGGCATAAAGCCAAATGGCTTGGTCTTGGCCGCATCGATAACTTCCCAGATATCGATTCCCATGGAGCCGTAGATCATCTTAAGCTCATTCACCAATGCAATATTGACTGAGCGGAAAATATTCTCCATGAGCTTGGTGGCCTCTGCCACACGAGTAGAACTAACTGGCACCAATCTCTTGATCGCCCTGCTGTAGAGCTCCTCTGCCCGTTCCAAACATCTCGGTGTAAGGCCTCCCACCACCTTGGGAATCTCCGCCACTTTGCTTTCCGGATTTCCCGGGTCCTCCCGCTCAGGTGAAAAGGCGAGGTGAAAATCTTTTCCCGCTTTTAATCTGCTCCCTTTTTCTAGCACTTCCCGCAGGTCCTTGTCTGTGGTGCCTGGATAGGTCGTCGACTCCAAAACTACTAATTTTGGCTTATCCTCATTTGCTGTTTTCAAAAAGGGTGCAATTGCTTCCCCTGTTTTTAAAATATATGAAATGTCCGGTTCTCGATTTTTGTTGAGAGGAGTTGGAACGCAGATGATGACAGCCTCACAGTCCTTAACTCTAGAAAAGTCTGAGGAGCCCAACAATCTGCCCGCCTCGACCTGGATGCATAAATCTTCAGACCCAATATGGCGTATGTAGCTCCGCCCGGCGTTAATGTTCCTGACTTTGATCTCGTCGATATCTAATCCCAATACACGACAACCCGACTTTGCAAATTGAAGGCCAAGCGGAAGGCCGACGTATCCTAATCCGATGATTGAAAGGTCAAATTTCAACTTGGAATCCTTTCTTTATGGCAAATTCCCTTTACTAAATTACGACTTTTTTCTTCCAATTCAGGCTTCACTTTAGACCCACGCTGCCGCCCTTGGCCGATCAGTCCCGCTTGCGCGAGTCCGAGACTTTCTTCCGCTAACCTGATCTTTCTCTCTTCCATTCGATTTTTTTCCCACTCTTAGGGAATCGACACCGCGCCACCCGCTGCAATCACCGCGCTGGCAGCGGCATCATCTTCAGTTTCTGACGCAAAACAGGCTGTCGGAAATCGTAAGGCCGCCGCAACTTATCAATTTCTGCCTCCATCTCGGTTGCCGTGCGCATGATCAGAATTTTGAAAAATATCCATCATGCTTCCCAGGGGCCGTATGGAATGACAAGTTTTCCACTTCTATTCCCACAGGCACCTTTGTCATGCCGAAAAAAGGGACGTAATTCCTCGTTTAACATCATGGATAGCTCCCAATGCTCTGGACAGGCGTCCAATCCGAATGAACACACGTATGCCCAGCACATAACGTTTTACTCATACCCTTACCGTAGCGGGTAACTATCTGTCTTTCAATCTATTGTGAATGGTTTTATGTGGTTGCAGATGAATGCCTTAACGCTCAAGGCTTCCTACTTCTTACGGAGAAACTTTCGTTATTAAGGCATGGGCGGAATAGGCTTTTTGGAGAGCTTGTGCTCCAAAAGACGGGTGTGGCGGACGAGAGTCGAGTAGAAGGTCGAAGCGGCGATATAAAAGCCGGGATACCCATCGAGAAATCCAAGCCGGAAAACATAGGCCCGGAAAAATCTCCAGAACGCACGGAAGGTAGCTTCCGCCGGCAGCCAACGGGATCTTTTCTTTAAACGTGATTCCAAATAAAGATCAGAGAAGTAGTTGATCTTCGAGACATAGCTGGAAATGGAGGGATTCGAATAGTGAAGAATATCCCCGGACACCGATCCAACTCTGCTCTCCACTATCAGTCGGTCATGCGGATCAGTCCCGCCCCACTTCGCCTTGCCGGCACGCCAAAGCCGTGTCTGCCAATCTGGATACCAGTCACCATGTCGAACCCAGTGGCCAAGAAAGAGCGAACAACGAGCCATCCTCAAGGCTACGGGGCCCTCAGCTTTCGGTGAAAGAAAAAATTGGTGAATCGAGTTCTTCAGCTTTGAGGAAATCTCCTCATCCGAATCGAGGCCGAGAATCCAAGGCTGAAGGGCCTTCTCCGCCGCCGAATTTTTTTGGGCGATATGCTCCTTCCAAGGCGGCGTCACGCCAGCCAAATCCTGGCAGGTTCTGAATCTCTTTAAAAAGGTTTCTTCGCAGGCGGTAGGCCCCCTGGTGTTCCCCGACAGATAATTTTCCCGACCAGAAAATCCTGTTTTCCTTATTCGCCCATGCTTTGCGGGGAATAAAAAGATCGTTCGAGGCATACTGATGGCAAAAATACGATTTGGCGCCTTCTGCCTGTATTAGGGCCTCCGCCCTGGGATCAAAATGAGCGACCATTTGGCAAAGACGGGCACAATCTCGGGTTTTTTCTTCACTGTCTGGAAATGGGGACCCGATCACCCTTTCGGTGGCGATCCCAAGCCAAATTCTATTGTCACGGCTGCGCCCGTAAGCTCCATTTTGCTGCAAATACTTCAATAGCGAAGAAAGATGGTGGTCATTTAGTAAAACAACTAAATCATAATCACCGATTTTTCCCTTAATCTTTTCTGGTTTTCCGTACTGCACCTGAATCCATCGGAATGGAATTTTTGCTTTCTGGAAAAGGAGGTGCCAAGCTTCTCGCATGCTCCACGGAAAAACCTGGAAACTTGGGACTACAAAAGAAACTTTAGGCGTCTTGGAAAAAATCATATACTAGCAAGAATAAAAACGCCCAGACTCTCGATTCTCCTTTCCACCAAAAACCATGCTGAATGGCTTAACCAATGCCTAGATTGCATTTGCCGCCAAAGTTTTAAGGACTTTGAGTTCTTGATTTGTAATGATGGCTCAACAGACAAAACTCTTCAAATCCTAAAAACATGGAAAAACCGTGACCAACGAATTCAAGTGTTTAGCAGAAGGAGGTCACTCGGTGTTATGCGTAGCTATGATATTCTCCTAAAACAGGCCAAGGGAGAGTTTATTTGGATGACCGCATCGGATGATTTTTGCCATGATTCATATTTTTTGGAAAGTGGATTTCGAGGTCTCTCAAAAAATCCATCACTTGCTGGTTTTTTTTCGAACTGTCGGCGTATAATTGCTTCCTCTGGAGATTGGGATGGTTTTTGGGGCTGGAGTGGTCTGCCCCAAAAGATTTATTCTGAACTTGCACTAAATGAATTTCTTTGCGGCAAGCTTGAGATTTGCGGAGCCAGTTGCGTAGTAAAACGAAACGTTTTTCTTAAAATGGGCGGGTATCACAAAAGTGTCGGCTCTTTGTGCGATTTGCTTTCAGCTACAGAAATAGCGATTCACCACGGACTTTGGTTTATTGGTCGCTGCTCAATAACGATGCGTGTCTTTCCAGCAGGACAAAGCCATGGAACAAAAGCAGATCGACGAGAAACTATCAGAAACTGGGCAGCATTTGAAAAACATCTAAACAAAGCACTTCATTTTAATACTAGCTTGCGAAAATGGATTTACTGGCGTGCGACCAAGATTTCGGATTCTATTCGGGGCACAGACAAGAACAATCGACCTGATATGAATCGAGCAACATATTGGGCATTCTTATATAAGCGACTCCTTTTTTTAAAATCCCCGAATACGTTCGATGTGCCGACTCATGCTCGACACATATACGCTTTATGTAACCCTACGTGGTTTTCTTGTTTTATTTCACGCTTTAAACGCTCTTTGCTTAAGAGAGTGGATTCCCTCACTTTCTTTTTTCAACCAACATCTGAAAATAATAGGCGAGGTTTTTTCTAACGACTTAAAAAGTAAGATATTATCTGGATTTCTTTGGCCTTCATTTCTTGATTCCAACCGAGAGTTAGATTAATGCTTTGATAGCCTCGTGAATGCCATAGGATATAAGAGCAGACTTCAGTAAAAGATATGATTATAAATCAACCTTAGTCTTGTCCCTTTTTTAATCATTTTTTGTTTGTACCAATTACAAATAAATAGTGCGCCATGCCTAAGTAACCAGTATGTACAACTTCGTCGTTCATAGAAAAGAGCATTACATTTTGGAAACAAGTTTTCATATAATCTCGAAGTTCGAGACCCTTTTTGCAATTTACATGACCATCCCTACTTGGTGGCGATGCATAGATCTGCGATTCAAGAGAAGGCGTGCCAATTATTGCTATTCCGTCTTTCGATATTGATTTTGACAGGTTTTGGAGAAAAGTATTCTCATGCTTTTTCGGTATATGCTCAAGCACATCACAGCAGTAGCAGGCATCAAATTTGGGCGATGAAATCACAGGACCATCGAGAATATTGTGAACAGCAAACTTCACTGGCCATTTTTTATCGGCTATCTTTTTTGCATCCTTGACGAAAATTGGGTCAAAATCAACACATGTTAACTTCTTTACCTGCTGCAATACGACTCTTGAGCCGAAACCATCTGCGCAGCCAATTTCTAAAACATTTATTTTCCCAGAGAGCATTTTTGCGACAAATTTATATCTAGATAATAAAAAACAGAGTCTTTTAGGATCATCCTGCCAAACCTGAGCACTCATTAACCCAAATTGTGATGTTTTTCTATTTAGTAAGAACTGATATTGATTTTCTTTTGTTTTCACGAAAATGTTTAATTTTTATTAGTTCGTGGCAGGATCCAATAATTTATCTGCAGCAAAATCATATGAATGTTTCATCTGTACCAGTCCACTCTCGGGGCACCACACAAGCTCAAGAGGACCCTCGGTCAGTTCCTCCGTCGTTGTAGAGGGAAATACGCCGGTGAGCTTCTGAACTCCAAGGTTTAAAACAGAAACAAGATTCCTGCTTCCGCTAATTCTACAGCACTGAATTTCTTTAACTCTTTGTCTCATCTAATTTTCTTCTGATTGGTTTTTATGGAAAATAAAGTACTCAGCTTATCTTGATTTCCCTTTTATTAAATCAAATTTAACGTCCGTTGCGTTTTTCCTTTGCTGATTAAAGTGTTTTCTATTAGTATTTTGTGTAAGTTTCACGCTGGGCCGTCGCCATTCGTAATTTTCCACTTTTTGGACCTCAGCATTTTTTCCACGGACCGCCGGGTTTTTCCGGCCAACGGAACGAGTACCCCGCGCCCTTGTCCCATCCCCGGCCGAACAATCGGAACTCCTAGGTGCTTCCGGCCATGCCTCGCCCGATCCTCATCCAAAAAAGTTTCGACCCAACCTCGGGTGATCCCATGAATCCACGCTGCCCCCAAGGAAGAGCCAAAGACCACCAGCTTTTCCTTTTTGGCTGCCCGTTGTGCCTTGTCTGACATCCGTTTCAATAAGCTAAGATTTTTCTCGGCCCATTTCCTTCCCCCGCGTTTCCCGGACCTGTGTCCCCTCGCCTTTTGTTTTCCGCTCCATTCCCCCAGAAGGGTGAGTTCACGCGCAACCACGTCGTGCCGAACAGACTTCACCCGAATTCCTGCCCTCTCCGCCACCTGCCTCAGGGATTTCCGGCTGAAGTGGGACGCGTGATCCGCCACCGGCATAATGAAGGGGTTCCTTTCTGCATCAGGAACCTGAATCAGCAACCGTGCC
>Ga0209401_1000068_pt1 | contig 70638 bp, 107 predicted proteins | sample M_140807_MF_Meta_FD_187318 | JGI IMG/M metagenome (GOLD analysis project Ga0209401, IMG submission 187318) | Freshwater microbial communities from Lake Montjoie, Canada to study carbon cycling - M_140807_MF_MetaG (SPAdes) (version 2) | ecosystem: Environmental > Aquatic > Freshwater > Lake...
ATCTGCACTAGGTAAACCCTATGTTTCTCATGAGATTGCTCTACGCGAGTATGTTGAAATTGAAATGACTGAGCAACCTTATGAACTTCCGTTCAAAATTGTTTTCCGTTCATTCGACGCAGTTGGCGGAGAGTTAGAAAACAGGATTTACGGTGTTGCGGGTACAAAAGAAATGGCTCGTAAACTTGCCATCGAAGTTACTAACTTGCGTTTGAATTCTCGCGAGTTTGTCTTTGACGGAGAATAAAGGCTAAATTCGCGTAGCGCTATAATCGCTAGGTGTATAACGACTTTATCCCTGATGATGGCGTTATTTCCGTTCTAAGCAGTTTTGCTATTCAGTCCCATGAGTTATTCATGGAATTGAAAAACGCAGGATTTGACGAAGAGCAAGCACTTAAAATTGTCGTCGGATTAGCGCACAAAGAGTAGGCGAGAGGCAACACATGGCAGAAAGACCTGACCTACAGGAGTTTGGCTCAACTGGATTACGCCGTTCGGGTGGAACAGTTTATGAAGAATTTCTCGTCAATCTTAGAGGTATACGCGGTGCAAAGATATACCGCGAGATGGCAGACAACGACCCAACAATCGGGTCAATGATTTATGCAATTGAAAAAGTTGTTACTCGTCTTGAATGGCGCGTAGACCCGTACAGCGATGATTCATCAGATGGCGATGCAAACCCTAAAGATAAAGAAAACGCAGCATTTATTGACTCTTGTATTCATGACATGTCCGATTCATGGGATGCAACACTTTCACAAATTCTTTCAATGCTTGTCTTTGGATTTTCTTATCACGAAATTGTTTACAAAGTCCGCAAGGGCGATAGCAATGACCCAAAGAAGCGCTCCAAGCACAACGACGGAAAAATTGGATGGCGCAAATTACCTATTCGCGCTCAAGAGACTTTATTCCGTTGGGAAATTGATATAGATGGCGGAATTCAAGCCATGGTGCAAGTAGACCCATCTTCAGGTGGAGTTCATACAATTCCGATTGATAAGGCTTTGCTTTTCCGTACAGTAACAACAAAGAACAATCCTGAAGGTCGCTCTATTCTTCGTAATGCTTATCGCCCTTGGTTTTTCAAGCGTCGTATTGAAGAGATTGAAGCAATCGGTATTGAGCGCGACTTAGCAGGTTTGCCAGTTGCCTACCTACCACCCGAATATCTCTCTGCATCTGCAAGCGCAGAACAAGCGGCGGTATTGGCATCAATCCAAAACATTGTTACCTCTATCAAGCGTAATGAGCAAGAAGGCATTGTTATGCCAGCGATGTATGACGATGCTGGACATAAAATGTTTGACTTGCAGTTGCTCTCATCAGGTGGTTCTCGTCAGTTCGATACAGACAAGATTATCAATCGCTATGACCAGCGCATGTCAATGTCAATCCTTTCAGATTTTATTCTTTTAGGTTCAGACAGAGTTGGCTCTTACGCCCTTGGCTCATCCAAGATGGATTTATGGTCAATGGCAGTTGATTCAATTGCTAAAAACATTGCAGAAGTAATGAATCAGTACGCCATTCCTCGCTTGATGAAATTAAACGGAATGGACATCTCTCGCGCTCCGTACTTAACATACGGTGAAGTAAGCCATGTTGATTTGACTGAGATTTCAGACTTTGTAACTAAATTGGCTCAGGCTGGGGTTCTCATGCCTGACCCTAAGTTGGAAGATTATCTTCGTGAGTTGGCAGGTCTACCTCCAGCAGAACACGATGGAGCAAACTTCGGTATGCCTCCTATGCCTGAAGGGGCAGATACGGCTGGATTCGACGCACCTCCATCATTGGAAGAAGAGTTAGAGATTCCTGAAGGAGCAGAACCGCTAGACGGCGATGTGGATTAACAATGCCTTTAATCTTTGGCAGAGACGGAAGCCGTCGTAATCCATTAACAGCAGAGGAACAGGCGTTAGCCCGCGTTCTCTACGATGCTATTCGTAAATCAACTAACACAATCAAGGTTGAAGAGTTGGCGCGTATTATCCAACGCCTTGACCCTGATTCTTTGAATCGCCTCCTCAATGCAATTTCTGTCGCTGGAAACAGAAAACAAATTGAAGATGCCTTGATGACATCTATTGACATAGGCGGACAACAGGCAGTTCAACAGATTCAATCCATTGCGCCTAAATTAGCCCTACCTTCATTTATCCCTAAGCCTGTAAAGATTACAAACAAGGCTCCTATGGCTAACATGGATTTTACAAAGATTCCTGATTGGGCAAGCCCAACGCCACCGCCAGTTACCTTCTCAATGTCATTTAATAAAACTAATCCTAATTCTTTAGCCTTTGCATCTAAAAGAGCAGGGCAGTTGATTACAAACATTGATGAATTAACCCGCACAGCAATTCGCAAGATTATTATTGATTCATTTAACGAACAGATTGATTATCGCGCTACCGCTCGTCGCATTAAAAACATTATTGGATTACACCCAAAGTGGGCAGAGGCAGTAACAAAGTTTGAAAAGCGTGAGTTAGAGCGTTTGATTAAAAGCGGAATGAAAGAAGCAAAAGCCCGTCAAACATCTGCTGCTTCTGCATCTAAATATGCTGACCGCCTACGCGGTGCAAGAGCCACAATGATTGCTCGTACCGAGATTCAGATTGCACAAAACGCGGGTCGCTATGAGGGATGGAAGCAAGCCGATGAAGCAGGTTTCATAGACCCGAGTTCAATGAAGATGTGGGTAACAGCCAAAGATGAGCGCACCTGCCCTATCTGCGCCCCGCTTGATGGTGAGTTGGTACCTTGGAATGGCGTGTTCTCTATCGGACTTGAGTTGCCTACTGTTCACCCTCATTGTCGTTGCCAAATGGTGATAGTTCCACCTGACAGGGGAACAAAATGAGTACAAAAGTAATTAGATTCGCCCCTGGGCTTCGTCCAGTAATTAAACACCAAGAACATGACCAGTCCAGCCACGGAAATTGGGCTAATAGTTCAGAGCGCTCCGCAAAAGAAATTGAAGTTCAGCAGCGAATTACACAAATTAAAAATGAATCCTACCCCGTAGACGAGGATGGAATGTCATCCAATCGCATCACAGCCATTTATGAAACTAAAGATGGCACAAAAATAAAACTTCTTCACGACAACGAAAAAACATCAGATGGGGACATCTCGATGACTACAAAGGCTTATCTTTTTGTTGATGGAGGAGTCAAAGAAATTGCTGACCTTGAATCTAGTCGGGCTAATAATGTTGTACCCGAAGCGGGAGCAATAATAGACAGAATTCAAGTGCAACCTGAATACAAACGCCAAGGTATTGCTACTGCAATGTTAAATTTTGCTCGTTCTTATTCTCAAGACGGTATCAAAATCGAACACTCTTTTTCTTTGACAGATGACGCTAAAGGGTGGTCAGGGGTAGTCAAGCATCAAGAGCATGACCAAAAGACTCACGGTAACTGGGCTACGGGTATTTCATCAGAATTAGAAACTTGGAATCCAAAAGACCCTGTACCAGCAAGCCCTCGCAATGCAACTGGAACCACCGATAAATTTTGGGAAAACTGGGAACATGGTGTTGATGGCGACCAGTTTGTAGATTTATACCGTCAGTACGCGGGCGAGATGCTTGGTTTGCCAGTTCCTAAAAGTAGTAAAGATGTTGGTGGCTCTGAAAATTATTTGACGCAGCGTGGGTTTGGTGCATCTTCAACTAGCGCAGTAAGAAATCAAACCGAGGCAGTTCTAACAGCAATTGCTAATGGTCGTCCGCAACCAACTTTGTATAGAGGTATGGCAGGAAGTGATGCAGAGTCAAAAGCATTGCTTGAGCAGTTCACTAATCTCAAAGAGGGCGACACAATTGATATGCCGTTGGTCTCAACTACTCGCTCTTTAGGCGTCGCTCAATGGTATGCAGCAGACAGGGCATATACGCCAAGTGATACGAAAGTAATTCTAAAAATTCAAGAGGGTGCAAAAGGTGTGTCAGTCAAGCGTGAGAAAAGTTTTTACCCATCAGATTTTGAAACTATTACTAGCGGTAAATTTCAAGTAGTAGGCATTTCAACAGTAACTACTCCTTACTGGGCTAGAGGTGCCGTGAGCGCAAGAACTTTCAACCTAAGTAGACCTGGTGAAGATAGAGTAACGGGATATAGAATCCAAGACCCAAAGAACCTAAGTTGGGACAGAATAGAGAGTGATGACCCAGCGGCTAAGGTGCGCTATGAAATTATTAAAGATGGAGCCACTACTGGAAACTTTTCTAAAATTGAGACTTCTACGGTAAAGTATACAAATGACCGTCAGACAAGACCAATTAAAGATGGTCAAGACATCACAGTTAATTCTTGGACTCGCAAAGAGCCTACAACATTTACGGTTATCGAAGTGAAATTAGTTGAGCCTCATGTACTCAAAAAAGGCACCGAATTTGGAATGATTTTTCATAATTTATTCAACACAATTCCTTTCATCCGTGATGAAGAAGATGTAACCAAGCACGGCACCCATGACCAAAAAACCCATGGCAGTTGGGCTAACGGTAGTGAGGCGCTTCCAAAAGGAATAGGATATAAAGATTCAGATGTAACTTTTCATGCCGAGTACGGTTCAACGCAAGAGCAAGCCGTTTATGTAGAAGATTACACAATGAACGCTTACGGACCAGTAAATACATATTTGAGAACTGGAAAATGGGAAGAGGGTAATGAATCAGGTCTGAATAAATCAGATGTTCAAGACTATAAAAATGCTTTAGATTTTGTAATATCCCGCACAGAAACACCAAGGGATATGCTTCTTTATAGAGGTACAACTGGAGTTGATAAGTTTGATACTCTCAAAGTAGGAGATACTTTTACGGATAAAGGATTTGTCTCCACAACAACCGAACCTAAACAATTATGGAATTTCATGTCTACTGCTCTTGGTGGCAGATATGACAGCAGACCAGTACAGAGCGGTGCCGTCCTACAAATAAATGTTCCAAAAGGTAATAATGTTTTATCTGTGAACCGTTACTTCAAGGGCGTAAGTGACAGATACGGTCCTACAGAGGGAATTCGTGAAGAGAACGAACATATACTTCCAAGAAACACAAAGTTTCGAGTAGATAGTGTTAGTTCTGTTGATGTCAGAGGCACTCAAGATAAGTTAATCAAAGTAACGGTGGTAAACGATGGGTAGTAAATATGTTTACACAGACTCCGATGAGATTGAGATTACTACTTTAGTAACCAAGCACGGCACCCACGACCAAAAGACTCATGGCTCATGGGCGAACATGTCTGTAGATGGACAAACAGTTGAAGGCAGAACCATCACGGGCTTGATAGATAAGTTAAGCGAGAAGAAAACTCCAGGATTTAGTATCGACATCCGTACCAAGCAATCTGCCAAAGATGGCTTTATCGCCTCTGATGTGGGAGCCGAGAGAGTGCTTGATTTCGCGCCTCTGAGGGCTTCTAGGGCGAGTTTGAGGACGGCTTTGAAGGATTACATCAACGACCATGCTGAGTTGCTCGATAACAAGGGCAGTTTCTTTGGCGCTTGGGTAGAGCAAGGAAAACTTTACTTAGATGTCTCGAGAAGGTATGGTTCTCGGTCAGAGGGTGTACGAGCAGGTTTCAAGAACGAGCAAAAAGCAATCTACGATGTCGTCAATGACTCGTACATTTATATGAAGGATGAGGTCGATGAGCGAACAAACAAAGCCCGTCTTGGTGGAAACTCCAAAGCCAGTCAAGGAAATGACGGAGAAGGAGAAGGACGCCTTCGTGGACGAAATCTTGCAAGCGATAGAGGGCAATCTCTAAATCGCCATGTCTGCCTTGGCAGATACACAATACAAAAACACCGACAAGGTGAGCATGACCAAGCAACACATGGAAATTGGGCAGGGGATAGATACCCTGTTGATTCAGTCAAAAGCGCTCGAGATGGTGCAAAAGAGTACGCTTTCAAAAAAGGCTTAAAAACTGACGAGACAATTGATTACACAAAAGTTGTAGCCAATCGCGAACGCGCATCACGCATTGCCGATATTTATGAGAATCTTCCAAAGATGGATAGAGATGCAGTCGATGAATACGAAGCGTTAGCATCTGAAGTAGAAGAGCAATTTGATTACATGACCAAGACTCTAGGAGTCAAGGTTGAGTTCGTTGCAAGTGACCCATACAAGACATCTCAAGAAATGTTTCAAGATGTTAGCCGTGGAAGTCTTAAAGTTTTGCAAACAGAGACAACAGGCGCACATCCACTTTTCTCAGATGCTCAAAACAATAAATTTAGAGCCGTTCATGATTACTTTGGACACGCGGCTACTGGTCGAGGCTTCGGTCAAGATGGCGAAGAATCCGCATGGGTACATCACTCTCAGATGTTTACACAGAAGGCTCGCGGTGCGCTGACGACTGAGACTCGAGGACAGAATTCATTCTTTAACAACAGAGGCAAGCAGTTCGCTGACCAAAAAGTTGCCTTGCTTCCTGAAGAGTTTTGGGCTGTTCCAGCCGTATTCCAAAAAATAAAAGTTATCCGCTTTCAGGCTGGATTAAAGCCAGTATTAAAACATGATGCTGGTGGTCATGACCAAGCAAGCCATGGTAACTGGGCGCGTGGTAATACCGAGCAAGAAGAAGCACTTATTAACGAAATGGAAGGCGTTGGTCCTTCACTACAAGATTTAGAAAATGCTCTGACCCCTGCGGAACAGGCTGATATGTCAGATTTAGAACTCATGGTTAATAACGATTCAGGGTTATATGCCCAAGCAACTGATGGGATTCGAGAGCGGGTTGATGAGGCTTTGGGTGAAGTTAAATATAATTACGAGGACCCAATTACTAATACTAAAGCAAATCAAGATTTGAAAGATAGATTATACGAAAAAATCCAAGATGAGATGATTCAAGAATTTATTGAATCGGATGACGGCACTCTTGCAGCATTGTGGCAAGAACAAAATACTGAAGAATTTAACCCCGAAGAGTTGCATCCCTTCTTTGACGAGGTTTATGCCATGACTTACGATGTTAAAAATGCTCAGGGTGAGGTTGCCACCACTCTTAGTTCATCAACAAATAACATTTATCTTGATGGTGAGAGGCTAGTTGTAACTGGTGAAATTACCGATGATGCTGGTAACTATGCTGGAGAGTTCCAACGCGGCTTTTACAAAAGTCAGGACAAAGAAGGCAACGAAATTTGGGCTGTGGAGCATGACTTATTCAAAATGGAGGATGAGTACGCAGGTGTTGGCTTTGGCTCAAAGTTTATAGCCCGACAAGAGGCTTGGTATACCGCCGTAGGAATAGGCAGAATTGATGTAGGCACCGCATGGGATGGCGCTCGCCATTGGGCTAAATCAGGGTTTGACTTTGACGAAAGAAATACGGGTCACAATGTAAACGAGTTGATAAAGGGAAGAGCATTTAATTCTAATGAATTTGCTGAGGGTTCAGCAAACCGCATTGAATTTGATTCTTTAATTTCAAATATGGTTACTGGATACAACCCATCAACAAGAGAATTTGATACAACCAAAAAGATTACATCTGATGATTTTCCTATCCCAAATGATTTCTTGATGATTGGCTACAAAGATAGAGTCCAAACAGGCACTAATCGCATTACAGGAAAACCCGTTTATTCGTGGGCTGGGGCAAGATTGCTGAACAATCTGAACATGAAGTATCAAAAGGGCTTGAGCAAAGAGGGACGCTCAATCAATCAGGGTCCAATTGACCGCGATGGCGATGGATTGGTTTATGACGGCACGGCTCGCGAAAAGCCCGCTCCTACGGTAAACTCATCTCCATGAAGAGACAAGAAAGACTAAACGCCTTATCGAGACTCCATGCCTCTATGCCTGTTGAGATGGAAGGTTTGCCTGACGATAACGAGGTCGCTTTCTTGGATAAGGTAGTAGAACAAAAACTAACCTTGGTTCAGGAAACTAAATAGCAGTTGTAAATCTATCCGCTATCATTGCCACATGGCGGATATAGCCCCAAAGTTAATTTCTTTAAGCGCTGAGAAACTACTCGCGCTTCATGAGCGTATCCACAAGTCTCAAGCCTCTCCAGCAACAATTGAAGTCCATCACACAATCCTCAATGAGTTGGCTCGTCGCAAGATGGAGGCACCAAAAGATGATTGGGACGACTTCGAGATTCTTGTTGATTCAATTAACGATGTAGACCTGACATCCCTTGGCTCATCATTACCAGCCGATATGGTTGCAGAGGTTATTAAATCTAGCGGTAGCAATGTTGGCAATGTGCAGACTTTCCTCACCTCCCAAGGTTATGAAATGCGAATTGAGCCGATTGAACTAGACCCTATTGAGAAGATGATTCGCGAAGAAGATGGCGAGTTCACGGTTTACGATTCAACAGGACGACGCAGATTTGGAACTTATCCATCAAAGAAAAAGGCTGAAGAGCGCCTTGCACAAATTGAAAGATTCTCAAAGGCAGATAACACTCCGCCCAAGGCAGTTCGCTCCGCGGCTCGTCGTGCGTTGGATTGGATTGGCGAAGGCAAGGCTGGTGGAGGGTTTACCTCAGTTGGTCGCGCCCGTGCATCGCAGTTGGCTTCAGGTGAATCTGTCTCATTAGAAACTCTCAAACGAATGAAATCTTTCTTCTCACGCCACGAAGTAGATAAAAACGCACTTGGATTTAGTCAGGGAGAAAAGGGTTATCCATCTCCAGGTCGAGTTTCTTGGGATGCTTGGGGCGGAGATGCAGGATTTGCATGGGCTGAGTCCATGGTTGCTCGCTCCGAACGAGACGAGGAAGTTGCTAAACATAATCCTGGCAAACACGACCAAAAAACCCACGGCAGGTGGGCTGATGGCATTGCAGATGCGATTAACAATGGCGAACACCCAATGGTTGAAAAAGAAAATGTTTCTGCATTTCTACTTAAAGCATCAACCCGCACAGACCACCCTGACTTAACTGAATTGAGCATTGAAGGAACATTGCTCTACGGAGATGAAGGTATGGGAATTGCCCGCAAGGATATGCCACAGATTCCTGGAAAAGAACGCGCTCGCTTTTTAGAAGAGATTGAAAAGAGCGACGGCATTACAGTTGAAAAAGAAAAAGTAGACCCAACAACTTTGAAGCCAATCCAAAAAGAAATCTCTGCCGCTCGTTCGGGTGCTATCTATAAGAAATTTCAAGAAGATGGCGAAATTCCAAAGAATGAACGCATCCTGATTTCCAAAGATGGTTATGTAGTTGATGGACACCACACATGGGGAGCCGCGGTTGCCTTTGCTTTTGATAATCCTGGAACTGAGTTGCCTGTCTATCGTCTTTCAGTAACAGCAAAAGAAGCATTAGACATTTCATTAAAGTGGTCAAAAGATAATGGTTTTGAAGGTCAAGCAATTGATGCACCTGCCAAGAAATCACTCCTATGGGAGCCTCTTGAAAAACATGGCGAGCATGACCAACGCACACATGGTTCATGGGCAAACAATATGGTTGCAGACAAAGAACCTGAGCAGGGGCAATCAAAAGAGGCAATCGCACTTGCTCGCACAGTTCGTGAGAGAGCAGTTGCCGCTGAACCTGCAATTACAAAATTAGTTCAAGCGGTTGCCGACCAGTCAGGTGCAAGACTTGAAGGCTTATCACAGCGAATCAAATCAACTGATTCTCTTTCAAGAAAAATTGACCAAGATGCAGAGAAGGAATTTCAGGGCAATAGAAATAAGGCAGCAGAAGAAATCTCAGATGCTAACCGCTACACAATTTCTGTAAATGATAATGATTACGCAGATACTTTGAAGTCCACAGTTTCAGCGTTTGAAGAAACTGGGTGGAAAGTTCGTGTTAAGAATTTTTGGCAATCGGGCGACCCCTATGATGGAGTCAATCTAAAGGCAGAGCGCGACGGCATTAGAGTTGAGGTTCAAGTACACACTCCAAAGTCATACCAAATTAAGGAAAAGGCTTTGCATGATGTTTATGAGGTTTATCGAAAGTCCAAAGATGACTCAGTTCGAGAGTCCACTTGGAACAAGATGGTGGGTATTGCCAAGCGAGTCCCACGCCCTTCTAACTATGCAACAGTCCTTGGGGTTGGGACACTCATATTGCAACAGTTCGAGACAGCACAACAGGCGGGCTTGATTAAATCAACCCCAGTTGGTAAACTATCCCCTGAGAGGAGGGCTTAATAAATTGCGATACTTTGTAAACTTTTACCGTAATAACCCACATACTCTTTGGCACTTTGAGGTACAGCCAAACAAGATTCTTGAGGAGCGCTGGGATGCGCCTAATTGGACGCCATCTGATGTGATTGCCGAATACCTCGTTCTTGGCGAGGGCAATTTTGAAGAGATAACTCCTGAGTTGGCTGAAAAGACCTTCCCTGATGCTTTTGAAACAATGGCTAAATCAATCGGTTCCTACGAGGTCTCCAAGGCTGAAGGCGATAAGCGATACACCCTTGGAGCCATGTATATCCCTGACAGATTAGATGCTCATAATGAGTGGACAGATGCCGAAGAGTTGCAACGAGCAGTTTGGGATTATGTCCGAAGCAATGACCGCCGTATTCGATTGCAACATAATCGTGAAACCATTGCGGGTGAATGGGTCGAAGTTATGTCATTCCCATACGAACTAACAGTTCCTATTACAACCCCAAGTGGAATTATGGTCAATCATACTTATCCTGCAAACACAGTATTTCTTGGAGTTATTTGGGAAGAGTGGGCATGGGAGAAGATTCAAAACGGAGAAATCCTTGGTTATTCAATTGGTGGACGAGCAGAACGCTTATATGTAGATATGGAAGCAGTTGAAAAAGATGACGGTCCCACAGTCAATTCTGTCCATGTTGATACAATTATGAATCCGAAGAAAAAGAAGCCAAAGGAAACCAAATGAAAGACATAAAGATTCTCAAAGAACTCCGCAATGGTCCTATGAAGAGCATGAAGGACGACGAGTACGCCGTTATTGAAGGACAAGTCAATGAAAAGGGAATCGCAGGTCTTAGAGGCTATGCAAAGTCAATGGTTGAAAAGGCTATGCGCGAGATGGCTTACGCAATGAAAAAGGCTTCAGGATTAGCAGTTGGAGACATGGTTTCTTGGCAAGCATCAGGGGGAACAGCCCGAGGCAAGATTGAACACATTATGCGTGATGGTGTTCTTGGAATTCCAAAGTCATCATTTAGCATTAAGGCTGAAAAAGATGACCCAGCGGTTCTTATCCGTATTTACAGAGACGGGGAAGAAACAGAAACTCTTGTTGGACATAAGGCTTCCACACTAAAAAAAGCCTGAGCCTAGCCAAGCATCTAGGCACCGTACACGACCAAAAAACGCACGGTGGTAAATACAACACCGATGACTCTGAGGGTGAAGATAGTTCTGAGCCAAAAAACTTTAGGGGTAAGAAACCTAAGATTAGTTATGACGAAAACGATACCGATGGTGAGTTCGACAGTAACGCCGATGACCCAAAGTGGATGGATGACATGGACATTTTAAGATTACCTGCTAGAAACAAGCGATGAAATCAATCATCGATAGCACAATTGAGATTCTGAGTTCAATGAATCTCAAGGCAAACAAGGTCACTACGCCCCCTGGATATGCAGGGATTCAAATTGATTTACCCAATGACTCCCAAGCCTTTTTTGTGTGGAGCAAAATGGACGATGATGACTTCCATTTCAGAACAGCGCGTTTTTGGGCTAACGACAATCCCTTTTCAATGTGGATTTGTCCAAACTTGCCCGAGGCTCTAGCCCAAACGAGGGTTTTAATAAAGTAACAAAAGGGTCAAATTACGCTTATGGTATTCTTCGTATGTTTATACTCGATTTAGTTTTTTAGCGCGTTGCTAAAGGGCTTTTTCTATTTCGTTAGGAGTCAAATTGGCTGGTCGTACTCGCAAAATGGTGAATTTAGCCATTGAGGAAACTAGCGGGGTAGACCATCCCGCTCATCTACACGAAGGCTGGCTTGTAATGAAGTCTGCCGAAGAATCTGAAGTTCAGAGGGTATTAGACGAATCGCTCACCGAGGAGGACTCCAATATGGAGGATACATCTACCACGGCTACTGAAGAGCAGGTTGTAAATCCTACTGAGGAACTAACCATCGCTAAGGCTCGCATCTCTGCACTTGAAGAGGAATTAGCCAAGGCTTATCACACTAAAGACAAGAAAATGTCAAAAAAAGATGACGAAGAAATGTCTGAAGAAGATAAGAAAAAGAAAAAGATGGAAGAAGAAGCCTCAATGGAAATGGACTTTATGAAGTCCGCACCTGAGTCAGTCGTCAAAATGATTGAAAACTTCCGCAAGCAAGCAGAAGAAGCAACCGCAGAACTACAAAAGGAACGCGATGCTCATGCTGATGCAGAAGCAGTTGAAAAGGCAAAGGGTTGGGCAAACCTCAATCTCGATGCAGAAAAAGTTGGTCCAGCACTACGCCGTCTATCAAATGTAGACGCAGACCTTGCAAAGTCAGTTGAAGAACTACTTGCATCTGTCAATGCACAGGCTGAATCAGCAGCAATTTTTGCAGAAATTGGGAAATCTGCGGACTTCAAATCAGGTAATGCTTATGAGCGTATGACTACGCTCGCTAAGTCTGCCGTTCAAGATGGAGTTGCAAAGTCTTTTGAGCAAGCGCTCTCAGATGTAGCAATGAAAAATCCTGACTTATACAGCCAATACCTATCCGAGAAAGGTGCCTAGACCATGGCATTTGAATTTAGTAATTATTCAGTAAAAATTACAAGAGTTGCTGGCGCTGACTTATCAGCCCTTCAATACACTTTTGTAAAATTAAGTACAACTGACACAGTTGTTACTTGTTCAGCCGCAACCGATATTCCAATCGGTGTGTTGCAGAACGCCCCAACATCAGGACAAGAAGCCGAAGTTTTAATCGTCGGTGGAACTAAATTAGTCGCTGGTGCAACTGTCGCTATTGGCGACCTACTAGGCGTAACATCAGCCGCAAAAGCAAGCGTTGTTACAACAACAGATACAACTAAGTATGTTCTTGGTAGTGCCATCTCAGGTGGTGCAAGTTCTGATGTAATTACCGCAGTTGTGAACTGTGCTAACCCAACTAGAGCAAACTAAGGAGATATAACTCATGCCACAACCAAGTATTAACTCAGTCCATGTTGATGCGATTCTGACAAACATTTCAGTAGCGTATCTTCAAAATCAGGACAACTTTATCGCTGACAAGGTATTCCCAGTAATTCCTGTCGATAAGAAGAGCGATAAATTCTTTACCTACACCAAGAACGATTGGTTCCGTGACGAGGCTCAACGCCGCGCTGGTGGAACTGAATCTGCTGGTGGAGGTTACGGTCTTTCAACTGGTTCTTATAGCGCAGATGTATTTGCGTTCCATAAGGATGTAGATGACCAAACTCTTTACAACGCAGATGCACCTCTAAACCCTCTTCGTGAGGCAACAGAGTTTGTAACTCGTCGTTTAATGCTTCGCAAGGAAATCCAATGGAACACAGATTTCTTCGCTGGTTCTATTTGGGCTAATGATTACGACGGTGTTTCAGGAACTCCTTCAACAAACGAAGTAAAGCAATGGTCAGATTATGCCGCTTCAGACCCAATTGATGATATTGAAGATGCGAAAGCAGGAATTCTTTCAACAACTGGTATGGAACCAAACACTTTAGTATTGGGATACGATGTATTCCGTGCGCTAAAGAATCACCCTGACATCGTAGACCGTATCAAGTACACATCTTCACAGACTGTTACTGCCGATATGTTAGCCGCAATGTTTGATGTTCCTCGCGTTATCATTTCAAAGGCTGTTAAGGCTACAAACAATGAAGGTGCAAGTGCCGCGTATTCATTTACATCAGGTAAGAAAGCACTTCTTTGCTATGTTGCTCCAACCCCAGGCTTATTGACTCCTTCTGCTGGATACTCTTTCTCATGGACAGGTGTATCAGGCGGTCTAGGCGCAACAGTAGGTACTTCACAGTTCCGTATGGAATCACTTAAAGCAGACCGAATTGAAGCAGAAATGGCTTTTGATAATAAAGTTATTGCTTCTGACCTTGGTTGGTTTTGGGATTCAGTAGTCGCTTAATTAAATTGAGTAGGGAGGGGGACTAAAAACCCTCTCCCTCTCCAAAACAAGGAGAAATATGTTTAATAGAATTACGCGAGGCAACGCAGTTGTTGGTGGACTTACCGTAACTGGTCAATTGCAACAGATTCGTTCAGTAACAAATATCGCTGATGGTGCCTCAATGGTACATACGGTAGCGGGTATGCAAGGTGGTATTACTACTGCGACCCTTACGACAGCAAGAACTATTACTACACCGACTGCGGCTGCGATTATTGCAGCAACAGGTTCAGTTGTAGGAACAAGTTTTAAGTTTAGTTACATCAACTTAGCAGCCTATGTTGCTACTTTGGCTGGTGGAACTGGTGTAACAATCGTAGGACTTGCAACAACCGCCGCGACTGCTGGACAAGCATCTCGTTGGCAAGTAGTTGTAACCGCTCCAACAACAGTATCAATTTACCGAATAGCATAATGCAAAAACTTGTTCTCAAGACAATGATTGCTGACGGAAAGCAATTAAATTACGGGGATATAGTAGATGTTTCAGGCTGGAAGTATGTTGAGAAGTTGGTAGAACAGCGTTACTTAACTGACGCCCCTCAAGTCAAAATTAAAGAAAAAGCCACCAAATAATTATAGGGGTGGTAATTCAGAGATGAGTTGCCACCCTTTTTTAATAAGGAGTTCAAATGGCAATTAACCATGCAATAGTAAGCGTTGGAAGTACCGCAACCCTTTTAACTGTCGCCGCTTCAGGTGGCGGTAAAGATGGTTCTACTATTTTAATTCAAAATCCCGCAGGTGGTCAGGCAGTATTTTTAGGTGGCGCAGGAGTTACTTCATCATCTTATGGCTACAAACTTGCTATTGATTCAAATATCTCTATTGAATTAAACCAAGATGAAGCCGTTTATGGAGTTGTTGCCTCATCAACTCAGTCGGTAGCAGTCCTTCGACAAGGGGTTTAACCCATGGCGTTGCCAGCCTCCCTTTCAACTTGTACAGTTGAGGCAACTTATGTAAATTTAATTGGCAACCCTATTAGTGGGTCAGTTACTTTTACGCCACAAACCATTCTTAAAGAAACAACTCTTAATGTTATTTTAATGCCCACCGCTATTGTCAAAACTTTAGATGCAACAGGTTCATTAAGTTTAACCCTACCTTGCACAAGTGATACAGATGTGACACCACAACCTTTTATTTACACCATAGTTGAGAACTTTACTGGTGGTAGAACCACTCAGATTGCCTTACCACTATCGGTTGCTAATACCACCCAAAACCTTGCAGACCTGCTCCCTGCCGTTACAACAGCAGAATCCGCATCTTATATCACCCTTGACCAATATCAAGCGCTCCTAGCGCGTTATACAACCGATGAGTTAAGACGCACAATTGTTGTTGATGCCGAGGATTATGATGAAGATTCTGCGACTTATGCAGCAACGGCATCAACCGCCGCCGCACTAATCCAAAACAATACCCCTAATCAGTTGATGTTGATGGGACTATAAAATGGCTGAACCGTATGTACCTATTGCTGATTATACAACTTACAATACTCTTTTAACACTTCTTGAAATTACAACTAACGCGACAAGCGCTAACACTACCGCTTTAGTAGCGGCAAAAGCCTCGGCTCTTGCTTCAAAAAATGCTGTTCTAAATTTAAGTAATACAAATCTATTCTTTTTGGCTGGTGCATAATGGCATTACCAACAAATTTAAGCACAATAACAATAACTGGCGCTTATGTTGATTATTCAGGGACGGCTATTACGGGTCAGATTACTTTTACGCTTGGTGATATTTTGCGTTCAGGAATTGATAATGTAATGGTTGCTCCATCTACCGTAGTGGTTCCTTTGGTTGCAGGTGCTTTTTCAGTAACGCTACCAGCCACCAATGACCCCGATATAATTCCAAACCCCTATACATATACAGTTGTTGAGTCTTTTGTTGGAGGAAGAACTTACACAATTAGTGTGCCGTATAACGGAGGCTCTTTGGATTTAGCAGATATAAGCCCACTTCCAACTATTGCAACTACTTATGTTCAATTAGTAGACGATACAACTTGGACATCGTTAGAGGTTCTAATAGATGCCCTTGATACAAATATCAACCAAACAACCTCAACAATAATTGCATCAGGTAAATACTGGTACATACCAGCGACCTATGCTACCTATACAGCGGTTGATACTGCATTTTCCACATATACTGCTTTAACATCAGCAACTCATTACCTTGATTATTCTGATATTTCTGCATTTGTAACAACGGCTCAAGCATCGGCTAGTTCTGCAACAGCCAGCCTAGCAACAGCCACCACAAACGCATCCGCTACAATAAGCCCATTACTTTTAATAGGAGGATAAATGGCAACATCATATAAGGTGCTTGCACAACAAGCGACTACCACATCTTTAGCGAGCATGTACACAGTTCCAGCCTCGACTGAAACTATTATTTCAAGCATAGTAGTTGCCAATGTAAGTGCCAGCGATAGAACTTACAGGATTACTATTCAGCCTAATAACGCAACTTTGGCGCAAAAACACTATATTGCCTACGATGTAACCAGTAAAGCCAATTCAACTACCGCCTACACTCTAGGAATTACACTAGACGCCGCTGACCAAGTTTATATTTATGGCTCAACAACCGACCTTTCTATTTCTCTATTCGGAAGCGAGATATCATAATATGGCAATAACTACCAATGGTTCCGCTGGAACCGTACTTGCAGTATCAGCAGATTTAGCACTAGCAATTTCTGATGAATCAGGAACAGGCGTAGTTGTATTTAATACAAGCCCAACTCTTGTAACTCCTGCCCTTGGAACACCTGCATCAGGAACTCTTACTAACACAACTGGATTACCAGTCAGCGGAATTACAGCCTCAACCTCTACTGCTTTAGGTGTTGGAAGTGTTGAATTAGGTCACGCAACCGATACAACTTTAGCCCGTGCTTCTGCTGGTAGATTATCTGTTGAAGGCGTTAATGTTGTTACTGTTTCTTCCACAGATACGCTTACTAATAAAACTTTAACATCTCCTACTATTGGTAGTGGTGCTACACATACTGGTTCATCAAGCGGTTCAACAGTATTACAAGCCTCAGCCGCCGCTTCAGGAACTTTAACATTACCCGCCGCAACCGATACTCTTGTAGGTAAGGCAACAACAGATACCCTTACAAATAAAACTCTAACAAGTCCTGCAATCAATACAGCAGTTAATAATGGTCTTAATGCTTCTAATGTTGCGACTGGAACTATCGCCGATAACATAGTCAAGGGCTTAAACGAAGATATAAATGTTGTGGCTTCTGCGGCAACTGGAACAATTAACTTTGATGTAACTACTGCTTCAATTTGGTATTACACTTCAAACGCAACAGCCAACCATACTTTGAACTTTAGATACTCAAGTAGTGTTTCACTAAATACTTTTATGAACACAGGTGATTCACTTACTGTTGTTTGGCTCAATACAAATGGCTCAACTGCTTACTACCCAAGCGCAATTACTATCGATGGCAACGCAGTAACTCCAAAAGTTCCTGCTGCTATTACCGCTGGTAATGCTTCATCTATTGATGCGTACTCTTTCACAATTATTAAGACCGCCTCTGCTACATTTACTGTCCTAGAAACACAAACCAAGTTCGCCTAAAGGAGATTCAATTATGCCGTTAATTGCTTCTCGCGCAGGTGGCTCTGTTAGTGGTTTTGGAGGACTCCGCAGTTTAGGTGGTGGATTTCCGTCTGCTTTTAATTACCTTGTTGTTGCTGGAGGCGGTGGCGGTGGCGGTTCAGATGGTACTGTAGGTGGTGCTGGTGGTGCTGGAGGACTTCGTTCCACAGTAACCGCAACAGGTGGTGGCGGTGCTTTAGAAACTGCTTTGTCTTTATCACCAAGCACAAGTTACACAGTTACCGTTGGTGCTGGCGGCGCTCCTAGTCATGCTGCGGGTGCTGGCGGACTAGGAAGTGATTCTGTATTTTCCACAATCACTAGCACAGGTGGCGGAAACGGTGCTATTCAAGGCGGTACTGGTGGTAATGGTGGAAGTGCTGGTTCTGGTGGTTGGACTGGTAGTCCAGGAACTCGAACAGCCTCACCAGTTCAAGGAAATGCGGCTGGTACTTCTGGACCTGGAGGTACAGCATTTGACTCATCAGGTGGTGGTGGTGGTGCTGGAGGTGCTGGAGGTAACCATACATCTAAGTTTGGTGGTGCTGGTGGTGCTGCTCTTGCAGTTTCAATTACTGGTTCATCTGTAAATTATGCTGGAGGCGGTGCTGGTGCTGGAACTAGCGGTGCTGGAACGCAATCATCTCCTGGAGGCGCTGGTGGCTTAAATAGTAATGGTGGTTCAGGAACCGTAAATACTGGTGGCGGTGGCGGTGGCACCTGGACAAGTTCAGGTACTTACATTGGTGGTGCTGGTGGTAGCGGTGTTGTTATAGTTTCTTATGGAGGTTCTCAAATTGCTTCAGGTGGAACAGTAACAACATCAGGTGGCAATACAATTCACACATTTACAGGTTCAGGAACATTTAATACAACTTTAAGTTATCTCGCTAAAGCAAAGGGTGGAACAGTAAATACAGATGGTACTTATTGGTATCACACATTTACTGGTTCAGGAACATTTACCCCTGCTCAATCATTAACTGCTGATATGTTAGTAATTGCTGGCGGTGGTGGCTCTGTTGCTACTGCTACTGGTAGTGGTGCTACAGGTGGAGGCGGAGCAGGTGGATTACAATATACTCCTTCTCAATCTTTAACTGCTTCAGATTACACAGTTACCGTAGGTGCTGGTGGAGTTAGACTTGCTGGTAATAATTCAAATGTAACTGGTACTGGTATATCTTTAACTGCCGCAGTAGGTGGCGGTTTTGGTGGTGCTAGCGATGCTACTGGTGGTAGTGGTGGTTCAAGTGGTGGTTCGGGTATGCGTTTTCTAACAAATTCAGGTACCGCAACTAGCGGTCAAGGAAATGTTGGTGGAGTTGGTAGCGGTGGTTCTACTTACTCTTCAGCAGGTGGTGGTGGAGCAGGTGGAGTTGGTGCAAATGGTGGTTCTAATGCTGGTGGTAATGGTGGTGTAGGTAGTTCTACTTATTCCAGTTGGGGTGCTGCAACAAACACAGGTCAAAATGTATCAGGTACTTATTACTACGCTGGTGGTGGTGGTGGAAATTCTTGGGCTCCAGGTACTGAAGGTGTTGGTGGTTATGGTGGTGGTGGTTCAGGTTATTATATCGGTGGTTACGCTCCTGATAGGGCTGGTACAAATGGAACAGCCAATACAGGTGGCGGAGCAGGTGGAGGAAATGTTGTAGGAAGTGCGCCTTATCAAGGTATAGGCGGTAGCGGTATTGTTATCATTCGATACGCAGTCTAACGAGAGGGTAATATGAAAAATGTAAACAAGATTAAAGAAACTAAACCAACTCAATGTTTTAGTTTTGAAGTGATTATGTTAGTCCACATTATTGCCGATAATGAAGCAACTGCTAAAACTCAACTTGATGATAAAGGTGGAATCGTCACAAAGCGTGAGGTAAAATTAGTTAATACACAAACTCTCTACGGAGAGGAAAAGGAGTAGATATGGGTCACTATGCAAAAGTAGAAAACGGAATTGTTACGCAAGTTATTGTTGCCGACGGTCCCGATTGGTGTGAGCAAAACTTAGGTGGGGAATGGGTTCAAACCTCTTACAACACATTTGGTGGAGTTCATTCAGAGGGAAAGTTCCCTATCCACAAAAACTATGCAGGTATTGGATATACATTTGACGGCATTGGTTTTTCTGCACCACAGCCATATCCATCTTGGATAAAAGATGAAGAAACTTATCTATGGAACGCTCCAACTCCTATGCCAACAGATGACAAGCGTTACTCATGGGACGAAGATACCCTCGCTTGGGTAGAACAAGAATAACTAAGGAGTAAATCATGGCAGGTACAACAACTAAGGGGTTTAGATACCCAACGGCGGGTGATAACCCTGCCATTCATACTGACTTCCTTAATTTAGCAACAGATATTGATAACTACTTTAACGCGCCACAAGTCACAACAAGCCTTGTATTTGAGGGTGCTACCGCAGATGCTTTTGAAACTACACTTACAGTTGTAGACCCAACGGCAGATAGAACTATTACTTTGCCAAATGTAACTGGAACAGTAGTTACAACAGGAGATACTGGAACGGTAACAAATACTATGTTAGCCAGTACATACGCAACAGATATTTCTGCTTTAGACCGTGCTAGACAAACTGCATTTATGCTTGGTGGAATGTAATGACTTTTACCTACTCAAGTGACCCGTCTACCTCAACCCGTAATAAAGTTCGGTTTCTTATCAACGATGTTGATTCTACCGATGCTCTTTTTAATGACGCTGAGTTAGATTATTTAATTGCCGAGTGGGTAGATGTATATGAAATTTGTCGTGCCGCGTGTGAAACTCTTGCTTCTCGTTTCAATCGTTTAGCAGATTCAACTTCAAAGAGTGTAGGAGACATTTCGGTATCTGAGTCGTACTCCGCTAAATCACAACAATACCAAGACCTTGCTGATAATTTTCTTAAGCGCCGTATGCGTAAAACTCCTCCTCGTCCATTTGCCAACGCCGATTCTCTTAAATCTACAAATGACAGACTTGTTACGGATTACAATACTGATGCTTATGCTGGAATTCACGACAACCCTAACAATGTCTATGACCGCCGTATAGTTGAATAGGGGTAGCCAATGGATGCTATCTATACCAAAGTTGCAGAGTTCCTTACCGACTCTGTTGTTTTTACCGCCAAAGCCTCTGTTGATAAATATAACAAACCTACTTTTAGTGGAGACACCACCGTAACTGGTCGTTTAATTTACGGACAAACAAAATCTAAAGATGTTCAAGGTCAAGAAGTTGTAGATATTGGGAGATTTATTACTAATGGTCCTGCCGCAACAATTACGGTAGGTCATAAAATGGTTGTCGGGGCGGACACCTTTACAATAAATGCAATAGACAAAATCAAAGACGAAAACGGAGCGCATCACGCCGTCATCAGATTTGGGCGTTAGACATGGCAAAGTCGTCTTTTACACTCGACTTATTCGGCGACCAAGAGTTAGTTAATGCTCTCAAGGCTGGAGCAGAAGATACTCCTCAAGCAATAGCCCAAGCAATTTATGAAGAAGCCAATGTTATTTTTGCTAAGTCACAAGTTCTTGTTCCAGTAGATACTGGAGTTCTTCGTGGTTCAGGTGGAGTCTCTGCGCCACAAATGGGAAACACAGGCTATTTTGTAGATATTTTCTATGGTGGTCCCGCCGCTTCTTATGCTCTTTATGTCCATGAGATTATTGGCAACTATCACAATCCACCAACTCAGGCTAAATACCTTGAGCAACCAGTCATGGAAGCGATGTCTACAATCCAAGAAAACATAAAGGGTAGAATTATCGACATCATACAGAAAGGGCATAGAAACTAATGGCAACTATTCTTGAATCAGTAGGTGACTATTTAGTTACTAATAGCCAAGGAACTCTTGGAACTAACATCTTTTTAGGAACTCTTCCTGAAACACCTGACGCTTGCGTAGCAGTTTATGAGAACGCTGGAAGTTCCCCAACATTTACTATGGGGTCAGGCGGTATCAGAATTGACTACCCAATGCTTCAAATTATCTGCCGAGCAGGTAGAGAAGATTATCCAACGGCTAGAGACAAAGCAGAAACAATTCGCGTTTTACTCGCGTCGGTGCTTGAACAATCGGTCTCAGGGGTGCATATTATGAGGATTGAACCGATGGGTTCAGTAAACATGTTAGGAGTAGACCCGAAGTACCGCCCACTAATCTCGGTGAATTTCCGATGCTTAGTGAGAATGTAAACGAGGAGCCAACGGCTCCGCAAGAGAGAGTGGTAGACCCGTATGGCAGAAACGCAACAACCGATGAGTTCCAACGATGCTGGAAATGTGACAGGCTCCTCTTCGAAAGTGCAACGCGTCCATGGAGTATCCGATGCCCAAGGTGTAAATCCAAAAATAAATCAGGATGATTTTTTTAAGGATTTAGATTCTTTAGTTGGTTCAGGTAGAGGACAGAGCGGTTGTTCAATTGGTAAGTTAGTCGCAGATTTAGATGAACCTTTGCGTTCTAAACTAAATGAAATTATGCGAAATGAAAAAGTAAACTCATCTCGTCTTGGCGAGGTTATGTTAGCCTACGGACTTCAAGTATCTTCCAGCGATGTTCTTAGAAGGCATCGACGAAGGCTTATAGGCAAAGATGGGTGTAAGTGTCCGAATGAGTCTTGATGATGCTTTAGATAATTTACTTAAGACTAGCGAGATAAATTCAGTTCAAAAAACTGAACCTCGTCAAAGACAAGCAGAGTGGTTGCCTGGAGTAACTTGGCAAGGTGAAGAGGGAACGGTAACCACTCAGCCCATGGAGGGCGATAACTCTCCTGATTGGTCGGGAGTTCTTAGGATGTGGGGATTAGACCCCGAACATTTTCAAGTAGTAGAACCAGTTCTTTTTAATGTGTGGGGCGATACTTTAGGAGTTCTTAACCGCCAATGGAAAGGTAAAGTAGTTCGCAAAGGCAAACAAGAAGTTGCCGATATTGAAGCCTTAATTGCAGAAATTAAAAAACATAAACCCCGCGAGCGCAAAGAAATGACAGGTGGAGCAAGCCTTGTCGTATGTGCCTCGGACTGGCAGGTAGGTAAAAGAGATGGTGATGGTCTAAAAGGTTTAGTTGGTAGATGGCTCCAAGCAGTTGATGATGTTGAGTTCAGAATTAAAGAATTAAAAAAGATAGGTCGCCCAATTGATTCAATCACCGTTTTATGTCTAGGTGATTTAGTTGAAGGATGCGATGGTCACTATGACATTCAAACCTTTACAGTTGAGGTTGATAGAAGAGACCAAGTAAAGATTGCTCGTCGTCTCCTAAGAGATGCTCTTATCCGTTGGTCAAAGGTTGTCCCTAATATCACCGTCATGGCAATTGGTGGAAACCATGGTGAGAACCGTAAGAATGGAAAAGCCTTTACTACTCTTAATGATAATGATGATGTAGCCCTAGTTGAGTCCGTTGCTGAAATCTTCCAAGCCAACCCTGAAGCCTATGGTCACATTCGTTTTGCTATCCCAACGGAGGAGTTGAGTCTTACTCTTGAAGTTAATGGAAAGATTATTGGAATTACTCATGGACACCTTGCTCGTAGCGCAGGAAGTCCTGAAGCAAAACTTCGCAGATGGATTGCTGACCAAACTCTAGGACGCCAATCAATTGGCGATTGTGACATTTTAGTTTCAGGTCACTATCATTCATTTCGTCTAGCAGATTGGGGAGGAGTTAAATGGCTACAAGCACCAGCCCTCGACGGGGGAAGCGTTTGGTGGAGACAATCCAAGGGGGAGGTTGCGGCTGTGGGAGTTCTGACATTCCTAGTAACGAGCGAGGGAGTCTCGGACATCCAAGTATTATGAACGACCCTAGAGACATTGCTTTATATGCCGCTGAATTGGTCTCAGGAGAGCGTCAGGAGGCTTACGGGCATCCGCTTGATAACTTTACCCGTGCCTCAAAGATATGGTCTGTAATCCTCGGCTGTGAGGTTTCTGCCGAGCAAGTTGCCCTCTGTATGGTCGGCATGAAAATAGCCCGTGAAGTAAATCAATCTAAGCCCGATACCGCAGTAGATGGCATTGGTTATTTCTTAACTCTTGGAATGATTCAAGAAGAACGCTTAAGAAGAGATAATATCTAACTAAAAGTAAAAATCTTCATACGCTATACTAAACTCAATGTGCGCTTAGTCGCCTGAGTTTTTCGTCTCTTCCGTGTCCGAGTGACCTTGACGGTCACTCGGGTTTTCTATGTGCCGTCACGGAGGAGGTTTTAATGGCTCGTTATAGAGTCTTACAGGGTATTGATTACCCACCTAATAAACGCGCTGAAGTTGGGGATGTTGTTGAAGATATTCCAGCCCAGTCAGTTAAATGGCTTTTAGATTCAGGAATTATTGAAGATACAGATAAGCCAGCAAAGAAAATCGAAAAGTCTGTTGTTGAAGAACCTAAAGCCGAACCAGTTGCAGAGGTTGTAGAAGAACCTGTTGTTGCAGATGGTTTTGACGCCGATGCCACAGATGGTGATGGCGATGGATTCCTACAAGATGGAACCCCACATCAACGCCCAGTTGAGGAGAAATAATGCCTACATTCGCCCATGGTAAAAATGTCAATGTATTTCTAAATGAGTTTGATTTTTCTACCTATTTTAATGATGTTAGCGCTTCAACAAGTGTTGATACCGCTGAGACAAGTGCCTTCGGTACAAGCGCTAAGACCTACATTGTCGGTCACCGAGACGGAACAATCTCTCTTTCAGGAATGTTTGAAGGAACCGCCTCCGTAGGAACAGATGTTTTTTTTGCAACCGCTCTTGGCTCCGCTACAAAAAATAAAATAATTGTTGCTCCCCAAGGTAATTCAGTTGCCGCAGGAGCAATTATGTTAGTTGCCGACGATACATCTTATGAGGTCTCAAGTGCCATCGCAGATGTTGTCCAAGCAAGCGCAGAATTCCAATCAACAGATGCAGTTGAACACGGGAAGATTCTTTCCTCGGGTTCGGCTATTTCTGCGACTGGAAATGGAACAGGCGTAGATAACACCACTTCTTCCTTAAATGGCGGAGCGGGATTCTTGTCAGTTCCAGTTAATACCCGTAACGGAACAATCGGTGTAAAGGTTCAACACTCAGCAGATAACTCAACTTTTGCTGACCTTGTTTCTTTCACAACCGTTACAAGCACTCAAAAAACCTCAGAAAGAGTTGAGGTTGCAAGCGGAACAACAATCAATCGATACCTACGAGTTGTATACACAGTCGCAGGTTCAACAGGCTCGGCTACCCCTGTGGTGGCTTTTACTAGGAGGTAAAAAAATGCCAACATTTAGACATGGTAAATCCACCGTATTCAAGGTAGACAACAACGCTGGAACCCTTACCGATATTAGCAATACCCTTACAGATGTTTCATTCCCACAATCAGTAGACACAGCCGAGACCAGCGCTTTTGGTTCATCAGCAAAGTCTTATGTAGTTGGGCTAACAGATGCAACGATTTCAGTATCAGGTAACTTTGATGCAACAGTTGATGCTCACCTAGCGGCTATCGTAGGAAAAGCAGATTCAGTTTCATTCGAGTACGGTCCTGAAGGTTCAACTGCTACTTACACAAAGTACACAGGAGAAGCACTTCTAACCTCTTACGAGAAGAGTGGTGCTATCGGAGATGTAGTGACATACTCAGCCGAGTTCCAAGTAACAGGCGCCGTAACACGCGGTACCTACGCTTAATAGGAATTGTTTCAAAAAAACTAAATAATTTATCGTGACCAACCTAGTGTCCCAAGGAGAAAAAGAAATGACAGATTTACGCGGAAAGATATTTGAAGCAGACGACATTACGAAGGAGTTACTGCAAGTCCCTGAGTGGGGCGTTTCAGTAGAAATTCGTTCTATGACGGCTGGACAGAGAGCAACACTTACTGAGGGGGCAACCTCGGCAGATAAAGTGGACATTTCTAATATGTACGCAAAGACTGTTATCGCAACTGTGTTTGACCCTACAACGGGTTTACCAGTCTTTACAGAACAAGACCGTGAAGCAATTCTTTCTAAGAATGGCGCAGTCATTGAGCGTTTGGCAACAAAGGCTCTTGGCAGTTCAGGTCTAGGTGATAAGGCGGTAGACCAAGCACAGGCTCGATTTCCTAAAGAATCCTGAGAGACGGTTTCTTTTTGAACTAGCAGAAAAGTTAGGTAGGACGGTGGGGGAACTTCTTTACGGAAGTAAATCCCACCGCCCACTTAGCAGTATGGAATTGACCGAATGGAACGCTTTCTATCTTGTAAAAGAAAAGGAACGCGAGAAAGCCGAGAGAAGAGCAAAGGCTAGGAGATAAATGGCTGATTCACCAACCATGGAAGTCCGCGCTCGCCTCACCGCTGATTCTGCTCAATTCACAAAAGGTTTACAAGAAGCATCAAAAAGTGCTGAAAATTTTCAAGTAGCGGCTGGCAGATTAAATGGAAGTTTAACAGCGCTTGGTGCCGTTGCCGCAACCGCGGCTATTGGTTTAATTGTTTTTGCTACTAAGTCATTCAAAGCCGCCGCTGAAGTTCAAGAGTTAGATATTGCTTTACAGGCTATTGGTCAGTCCACTCGCTACGGATATGAGCAACTTGCTATTGCGGTTGAAGAAATCAAAAAAATTGGAATATCTGCGGTGGGCGCCCAGCGAGCAGTTATTAAACTTGCTCAATCAAATGTTGATTTAGGTGATGCAACTCAATTAGCCACCATCGCTCAAAACTTATCTGTTACAGCAAGTGTAAATTCTGCTGACGCTTTACAAACTTTAATTTTTGCTATCACAACTGGGCAAACAAGAATGTTACGCCAAATTGGTATTACGACTGGGGCTACCGAGGCTTTTGCCATCTATGGTCGGACAATAGGTAAGAGCGCTAGTGAGTTAAATATGGCTGAAAGACGCCAAGCAGTAATGAATTTTATTCTAAAAGAAGGAGCAAAAGTTCAAAATGCTTATACCCTTGCAATACAAAGCCCTTCTCGAGCCTTAAAAGAAATGGGTGACCAAACTAGAAGATTGCAAGAAGCAGTTGGCTCAAGATTATTAACTGCCTTCAGCAAAATAATTTTATCCACTCTTGCGTTGTCTACTAAATTTACAAAAGCCTCAGAAGGAAGTGGAACTTTTTCTAAATTCCTTGATGCTATGGAAAAAGTATTAACTAAATTGTCAGACCCAATTGCAAAACTAGCAACAAACCTAGGTAACTTTATTGAAAAAGTGGATAAAAGTAAATTAAGTATTGATGGAATTGCCTCGGCTATGGAAAAAATACTACCTATTGCATTAGCATTTACTACTTATTTTGGTATTACAGCAGGTAAATCTTTGTCCCAAGCGGCGCCTTTTTTCCAAGGTTTCTTTAATGCCTTAAATGGATACAAGGTAATTTTTACACTTTTTGCTCTTGCCGTGTCATCTCCCCAAATACGAGGGGCGCTAGGGCAATTGATTTCTGCTTTTGCTCCTTTATTACCAATACTTAAAAAAGTTGGAGCAGTATTTACAGAGGTGTCTGCTTTAGCAATTGGTGTTTTTGCAAAGGCTATACAACTGGTTGCCAACATAGTCAAAGCAACTATAAGTTTTATTCAAAGGTTTGCTGAAGTATTTAAGGTTTTAGGAGTTGCTATTGCGGCAGTTGCTCTAGGGTATGGCGCATATAGAGCAGTCATATTACTTACCACAGCGGCGACAGCAATTATGGGAACCGTAACGGCGGGAGTCACAATAGTAATAAATGCTTTAAGAAGTGCGGTGGCTATATTAAATATGACCATAGCCTTAAACCCTATTCCGCTCTTTATTGGAGTAGTTGTTGCCCTATTAGTGGCTCTTGGTTATTTAATTAAAACAAATAAAACCGTAGGTGATGTTTTTAAGACAGTCTTTAACTTTATTGCTAAAGTTGTAATCAGCGTCTTTGCATACATTGTAAAGGCTATTGGCTATGTAATAAAAGCCTTTGCTTCCATTATGCGAGTTCTTGGTTTCTTTGCAGAAGTTATTGCTATGGTCTTTGAGTTTGTAATTGACATTATTCTTACTTGGTATAAGTTTTTACTTAAGGCTATTAAGTTCGTTGTCGATGCTTTTATTATGTTTATGGAATCCCAAGGAACTCTTTACGATGTAGTTAAAACTATATTCAATGCAATTATCAAGGTAATTTCTTTAGTCGTAGAAGGCATTGTTAGAGTCTTTGCATTTATCATTGGTGCCGTTGCTGACCTAGTGGGGGCATTTAATGATTTGTTTGGCGGAGTTAAAAACATATTCCTAAAGATTCTATCGGCTATTGGAAATGTAGGCGAAGGAATTTTTGGTATTTTAGATGATATAGCCCAAGGAGTAGGTAAATTTCTTGGTTTTGTTTTTGACAAATTAACTGGATGGATTAAATCGCTTGCGGCATTATTTGAAAAAATTCCTTTAGTCGGCGCTCAAATTTCAAACGGTATAAAAAGCGGTCTTGCCGCTGGTCAAGCATTAGTTACAGGTTTTGCATCCACGCTTGTAGGGTTTGGTAAAACAGCATTTGATGGAATCCTTAGCGGGGTAACAAAAACAGTTAATGGTATATCTACTGTTGGAAATGCAGTTGAAAAAGGATTAAGGGCAACAGAGAAAACTCTTACTAATTTTGCGGTTAAAGTTCAGGAGTTTGGAAATAAAGATAATGGTGCCAAACTTATTGAAGGTTTAGTTGGTGGAGCAAAGACAGCATCAGCCGCTTTAGGAACAATGATTGACGCCCTTGGCGAAGCAGTTAAGTTTGATTTTGCAGGAACAGTAGGAAAATTTATTGATAGCGTGGCTGATAAGGCTGACGCGGCTGGTGATTATTTAATTGCCCTTTCAACTCAGATGTTGGCGTTTGCAGATACAACAGATTTTGCTGGCAATGTTGCAGACGGCATTGGCGACTTTATTGGAAAAATTCAAGATAGTCTTAAAGAAGGTCTTGGCTTTGGAGACATTCTTAAAAAAGAAAAAGAAAAAGCCGATAAAGCAGGTACAGGTACTACCGATGATGCTTTAGGTTCTATTCAAGACCAAGCAGATTTAATGAAAAAAATTCGTGAAGCAATGAAGGCTGGCATTGAGTCAATAAGTGATGTTCTATCAGACCTACAACAAGCGGCTAAAGATTTTGCAGATTCCCTCAAAGACACCATTATGGGTTTTGCTGGACTCAAAGGTGTAGAACTTCCTGATGGATTTATTCCTAAAGCAAAATCTCTTATTGAAAATATGCGGACTCGGCTTAATAAGAGCCAACAGTTTGCTAGTCAGATAACTCAACTACAAGCCCTTGGTTTAGATGCAACTGCAATTAAAGATTTAGTTGAATCAGGACCAATCAAGGGCGCTCAAATTGCGGCGTCAATTCTTGGTGGAGGCGCTGAGGCAATTGCACAAATCAATGAGATTCAAAAGTCAATTGCATTTACTGGTGCGGCAATTGGTAAGTTCGGTTCAGAGGCGGCGTTTGGTCAAAAGATTGCAAGCGCTCAGGCTGGTATTGCTCAAATCACCGATGCAGAGGCAAGTTTTAGAGGAGTCGGTGGAAACAATATAGTTATTGAGCAGGGCGCGTTTGTAGTTAATGTTGATACAACAGGTGCCGCAGACCAAGGTGAAAAGGCTGACATAATCACTAAGAGAATTCAAGAAACATTCGCTATCTTGGCAAAAGAATTGGCTAACAAATAATGGCTACCTATGTACTTCGCCCTAACGCAAACTGGAATAACGCCGCTTCTTTTACTATCTCAGGTGGGTCTGCTTCAGTTCATGCGGCGCTCGCTGATTCAAGCGATAACACATTTGTTAAGCGCACTAGCACAACAGTTCCCATTTCTTATGAAGCAGAGTTTGGAACAACAACTTTAGCCGCTACGGAAAAAGTTGCCTATGTTAATCTTCGCGCCCGTGCCACGATAGGAACTACTGGCAGTATCCAATTGAGTCTTGGAGTTATTACAGACCGAAATGGTAGAGAGGTTTACTACTCAGTTCCATTTACTAAAGCAAACACTTTGACAATTACAACCCTTGATACAGCCTTAAAACTTACAACCGCTCCAAATGGTGAGGCTTGGACTCAGACTTTAATTGATAACTTAGTTGTTAAATTTACAGACAACTCAATAATAAGCGGTGACCGTGCTGAACTTGTTGCTCTTTTTATTGATGTAGAAACTACAACTCAACCAACCGTTACAGTCACAGCGCCGAGTGGAACTATCACAGATACTACTTTTCCTTCAGTCACTTGGACTTATGCTGATGTAGATGGAGACCCACAAAGCGCGTATGAAGTAAAAATTTTTGACGCCGCTACATACGGTGGCTCAGGTTTTGACCCTGCAACAACAACCCCATCAGTAGAGACTGGAGTTGTAACTTCAGGTAACGACGGGCAAACGCTTGAGGCTGACTTAGCCGATAGCACAACTTATAGAGCCTATGTGCGAGTTGCTCAATTATTAAACGGTGCTGATTACTTTAGTGATTATGCTTATAGTCAATTTACTATTGATGTTGATGCTCCCGCTACACCACTTATTACTGCTTTCTACGATACCAACATTGAGGCAGTAACCCTTACAGTTTTTGGTAGAACAAATGTTCTAAGCGCTAACCAAGCCTCCCTTGAAACCAATACAACTGGTTGGATTGCAGTAACAAATTCTTCAATTGCTCGTTCAACTGCTCAATTCTCTGATGGCACAGCCTCACTTGCAATAACAGCAACAGCATCAGGAGATGCCACGGCATCAACAACTACTGGTACAAAATTTATAGTTTCAGCAAACCAAGAATTTTCTGCTATTGCAGATTTTAAGGCAGGGAGTACAACCCGTGATTGTGCAGTTGGTATTCGCTATTTGACTTCAGCGGGTGCAACAATAAGCACGACTTTTGGAACATCAGTCAGCGCAACCAGTTCTGCTTGGGCAACAGCGAGTGCAACAGTTTTAGCACCCCCAACCGCTACCCATGCTCAGGTTTTTGTAAAAGTTGTTAGCGCAAGTGCAAGCGGAGTTCACTATGTAGACAAGATTGGCTTTCACTCAGGTGATGAGCCTGTTTTTACCCGCGGTGGTTTTTCAGAATTCAAATTTGATGTAGAGCGTTCAGATGATGGAGGAACTGTATTTACCGCTATCCGCAACAGTCCAGTATCGGCTGATACTTCACAGATTGCTCAAATTGACGACTATGAAGTTCCCCTTGATACAACAATCCAATACAGAGCGAAAGCGAGGGCTGATATTTAATGGCTACTATTTCTTCAGGTTACACATCCTCTTCTCCTATTCTTGTTAATAATCCTCTAAGTTGGTCTTTTGTCGCCCCCGATGATGATGATATAAAAGTTGTAGGAGTTAGTGTTCAACAACCTTTGAGTCAAACTATTGTTGAAGCCTATGGAGTATTCAAACCCCTCGGTGCCTCTAAGTCAGTTGTTGTAGCCCAATCTATTTATGGCATTGATGGCACCTATGAAATTACAGTTCAAGGAGAAGATGATTGGGATGAGTTGTATCCAGTTCTTGTTTACCAAGGAACTTTATTAGTACGCGACCCGCTTGCTCGTCTGAAGTATGTTCGTTTTGTAGATAGAAACTGGGTTGAGTCAGGCAACATCGATAGTTTAATCAGAGTTGTAAAAGTTACTTACTTTGAAGTTGATGCCCCATAATGTATCCAGTCTCGGCTTCATTCAAAGAGACCGTAAAAAAATCTCATGTAACTAAAGTAAAGGTTGAAGTCTTTGATGTTTCAAACGGAACTATTATTAGTACCGCTCAACCAATTTCAGGAAGCGTAAGTATTGATAACCGCCGTTCAGTTCGGCGCGAATGTTCCCTTGAGTTCATAGATAAAGATGGAACCTTAGTTCCACAAAACAATAGGTCGGCAATCTTTCTGCCATATAACCGAGAAATAAAAATTTACCGCGGGGTTGTCTTTCCTGACGGCACCGAGGAATTAGTTCCTCTTGGAGTATTTGTAATTACGGGTGTAGAAATTACAGATACAGCCCAAGGTGTAAAAATTGCAGTCAAAGGCTCTGACCGAAGTTTGCTTCTTGCTCGGGCTAAATTTACAAATCATGAGTTCTATATTGCCGATGGCACAGCCAAAGAAACTGCTATTGAACAAATTTTGAAATTTAGATACCCACAAGTTAAAACAATTTTCCCTGCTACTGGACAAGTTACAACTTTGCTTTACCCAACCCTTGACCAAAGTTCTGACCCGTGGCGTGAGGCTTTGAAGATTGCCGAGTCCGCTTCTATGGATTTATATTTTGATGAGAATGGTACAGCCCGTATGCGACCAATCCCCGACCCTGACTTGGGGTCACCAGTTGCAACATATACCGACGGCGCTGATTCAATCTTAATTCAAATCAATCGTTCTCTTAGTATTGATGAGTCCTATAATGGGGTTATATTTACAGGAGAGGGAACAAACTTATCTATTGGTGTAATTGGTGAAGCCTTTGACGATAACCCAAGTTCACCTACCTACCGCAAAACTTATGGTGAGGTTGTAAAGTTTATGAGCAGTCCAACGGTGCTTACAGTTGCCGAGGCAACTGAGGCGGCTAAGGCTGAGTTAAAGAAAGTCATAGGCTCAACTGAGAAAATTACATGGGACCAAATAGTGAACCCTGCTCATGATGTTTATGACCTAGTAAAAATTACCCGTACTCCAGTTGGCGTAGACAAAATTTTGACCCTAGACTCAATCACGATACCCCTAGATGCCAAGGGTACGATGAACGCAATTGGTAGAAGTAGGAGATTCTGATGGACTTGGCTTACCTTGTAAATCAAATAAAAGGCGATGTCAGTTTGCCAAATCTAAGACTTCGCCAAGCAAAAGTTGTGACTGTAAATGTCAGTCCCGCTACTCTTGATGTTCAAATTGCTGGAGGCACAAACACCTTGCCTAAAGTTAAGTATTTGAGCAGTTATAGCCCAACGCAAAATGACACAGTTTGGTTAATATCATTTGGCGCAGATTTGTTAGTCATTGGGAAACAAGCATAATAACCGTGGTTCATAAACCATAGGTTAGAATTTATCCACCTACTCTTAGGAGAATATAATGGACAGTAAAATTAAAGCAATGCTCGCTTCGTATGGACGCTCATTCCTAGCGGCAGTAACAACAGCCTTCATGATTACAGGCGGGGACATCCTTGCTCTTGACGGCGATGCACTCAAAGCAATTCTAGCGGCTGGCGTTTCTGCCGTTCTCCCCGTTGCCATCAGAGCGGCTAATCCTAAAGACCCTGCGTTTGGCAAGATTGCCGACGGAGTAACTGAGGCAGTCGTAAAAAAAATTAAAGCAAAGAAAAAATAAATGTCAGTCCAAAAAGTCTTGACCTCCGCGAAAGCGGAGGTTGATGCTGGTTACAAAGAAACTGGCGAAAACGACACAAAATTTGGCAAGTGGTATGGACTCAATAACCAACCTTGGTGCGCTATGTATGTCTCATGGTGTTTCAAGGAGGCAGGTCTATCCCCTCTAGTCGCGGCTCAATCTGCAAAAGGTTTTGCCTCATGCGATGCTGGTTTGAAATGGTTTGCAAGTAAAGGTCAATTAGTTCCAGTAGGACAAGCAAGGGCTGGAGATATTGCATTTTTTCAGTTTGATGAAGATGCACAGCCTGACCATGTTGGTATTGTAAAATGGAACAACACAACCTTAAAGTATTTACAAGTTTACGAAGGCAATACAAGTGGTGATGGAAAGGGAAGTCAATCAAACGGAGATGGCACTTTCTTAAAGAAAAGACCTTACAAACTAATCATGGGTATTGCTCGCCCAAAGTACGAGGCATAAAAAATGAGCGAAGAGGTGAAACCGAGTTTAGGAGAGATTATGCGTCGGCTTGATGACTTGACCATGGAAGTCAAGCAGATGAATCTCAATGTTGGTCAGACCTATCTTCGCAAAGATGTTTATGATTCTGACTCCGAAAGATTTGCTCAAGCCATGACACACATTACAGACCGTCTTGAGAAGATGGAGTCCCGCTCTGAGTGGGTAGTCAGGACAGTCGGCGCTCTCATGATTTCAACCATTGTCGGTGCCTCCGTGTATGTTGGACAAGTAATCGGGTTGTAGGTACTTGACAAACTAAACTAGGGTTTAGTATCCTCTCCCATAACGAGAGGAGTCCACATGGACAACGCATTAGAAGTAACACCAGTCGATGATTTTGAAATCATTGAAGAGCCAGCCCGTGAACCGTTTATTGTTGATGACGATTCAAAAGCAGATTGGGCAATGAGAAAACTTGCCTCCATTCGACGCAAGCAATCAGATAACACCGCCATCTTTGACCGAGAAGTACAGAGGGTCACAGAATGGCTTCAGAGGGTCAATACAGCCCTTGAGAGAGATGCTGAATGGTTTGAGGCGAACCTACGCCCATACGCCCTTCAGGAGCGCTCTAAAGACCGTAAAAGCATAGTCCTGCCCCACGGCACCATCAAAACTATCTCAGGTCGAGTTAAGTTCGATATTGAGGATGAATCCAAGTTCCTTGAATGGGCTGAGACAAATGCCCCTGAATTAGTCAGAGTTAAAAAAGAAATTGATAAAAAAGCCCTAGGTGCTTTGAATCAGTCTGAAGATAAAGTAATATCAACCCAAGGCGAAATTGTTCCTTCAGTCAAAGTTGTACCCGCTGAAGTTTCAGTCTCGTTCTTAATAGCAGAGTAGAGAGAGGGAACATGGAAAACAAATTACCAATCGCTCAAGCCCTGAGTGAGATTATGAAAGCAGTTGGAGCAATTGCAAAGAAGGACAAGAACACAGCCCAAGGATTTAACTTCCGAGGAATTGATTCTGTTGTCAATGCAGTATCTCCAGCACTTCAAAAGTTCGGTGTAATCGTTGTGCCTTCAGTTGAAGAGTATGACTATCAAACAGTTGAGATTGGAAAGAACCGAACCGCTATGGGTCATGTCAGAGTCAAAGTGACTTATACATTTATTGGAGCAAACGGTGACACAATCAAAGCAACAGTAGTTGGCGAAGCAATGGACTCAGGCGATAAGGCAACAGCCAAAGCCATGTCAGTTGCTTTCCGTACTGCCTTACTTCAATCGCTATCACTTCCAACCGATGAGGTAGACCCTGATGCAACTTCTTATGAACGCTCAAGTGAGAAAGATGTTTTACCATCTGAGGCAGTCATCGTGAGAATTAGTCAATCAACCGATATGGAATCTTTATCTTTAATCGGTCAGTACATAACCTTGAACAAGGACGCTTACCCAGTCGCACTTCTTGACCAATTCCGTGCCAAGTTCAAAGAACAACAATCAAAAATAAATCCGCCTAAATTGGAAGAGGACGCCAATGACAAACAACTCGGAGGAGTTACCGTTTGAGCCTGAGTTACCTTATGGGGGAACTTCAGGTCACAGCGGTAGTGAAACCAGTAAAGAGCGAGCGCTAGATTCGGACAGGTCAGGACAGACTGCTCGGCGTCAAGCGCAAGCCTTGAAATTATTAGATGAGCAAAAATCATTTGGAATAACTTGGAAAGAGTTATCTGATATGACTGGATTACACCATGGAAACTCTTCGGGTGTATTGTCGGTACTTCACAAAACTGGGCGCATTGCAAGGTTGAGAGAACAACGAAATCGTTGCAAGGTCTATGTTAATTTAGATAGTATTCAAGGTAGAGCGATTGAGTTACAGGGACGCAAAAAGTGTTGTCCCCATTGTGGAGGTAATTTGTGAGCATCAGGTGGATAACAAAAGTTTGGGCGGATTCGCCCTACGACGGAACCCGTCTACTTATCCACCTAGCGCTCGCAGATATTTCTCATGATGATGGTCGCTTCTTTGCATCTCAAACTAATCTCTCAACCAAAGGTCGATGCTCTGTTGAGTATGTCCGAAAGGTTATTAACGAGATGATTGCTGAAGGACATTTGAAGATTATTACCAAGGGAAACTCAAGGGGTAATGCAACCGTCTACCAGTTGCTATGGAAGAAACTCCCCAACTCTCTTGGGGAGGAACAAAGTTTAGGGGATGTAGAACTCCCCAACTCAGATACCCCCAACTCCCCAACTCTAGTGGTTCAACTCCCCAACGCCACTCCGTACCATCCGTCCTATACATCCGTCCTATCTACAACAAAGAGCGATGAAACTGCTATCGCAGTTATCCCGCTCTCGGAAGCAGTTGCTAGAAAATGGTGGGAGAAGCAAAGAGTTAAACCTTTAGGCAAAAGTGCATGGCACTCATTACTGGCAATATGCCAAGCGGCAGATAAGCGTGGCTATACAAGTGAACAAATTGAACAGGCGTTAGATTACATTGGCACAGTTCCATCAATGAGACAAATGGATTTAGTCCTTAGAGGAGTAGGAGTTAAAACAAAACATGAACAATCAGCAATCAGAGCAATTGACCTTGCAGAAAAGTTCCGCAATGAATCTATCTGACATAGCAGTTCTTGTCGGGTTTATTGGAATTTATGACTTGCGTATTCAAGTCGATGAGTTGAAGGTAAGAGCATGGGCAGAATCTCTTGATAGAGATTTAACCTTAGAAGAAGCCAAAACAATAGTTTCTTGGCACTACGCTAATTTTGACACAGCGATTACCCCCTCACATATAAACAAAGAGTTGCGTCGTAGAATGGCGGATTCAAGGGAGCAAGAAAAAAGTAGATTGATGTCTTTGGAGTGGGAGCAAAGAGAAAAAGAAAAAGCATCTCCCGAAGTTATTGCAAAATGGAAAAAAGAATTTCTTGATTACATGAATAGAAACAGGGTAGAGGATGCTCCGTTGGAAAATGATAGCGACACGGTGGCACCTAACCCATGAGGATATTCCTATTTGTAACTTGGTTCAGGCAATGGAAATTCAAACGGAGTCAAAAGTATGCCCTGCTTGCTTGGACGCCCTCGCGGATGAAAGACTCCAATGGCAAAACCTAAACCTAACCGAGTATCTGAAGAAACCCGATGGACAGTCTTAGCCCGTGCTTTCTATAAATGCGAAAGATGTAATCGAGATTTTCTAGGTTATCCAATGTCAGTTCATCACAGGCGCCCTCGGATGATGGGTGGTTCAAAGAATGAAATGCTTCATGAACCAGCGAATCTTATTATTCTTTGCGGTACTGGAACTAGCGGATGTCATGGATGGGTTGAGTCCAATAGAGATAAAGCCCGAGAGAGTGGATACTTAATTCAAAAGATTGAATCGGCAGAAGAGATTCCTTTTCGAGATGAAAATGGTTCTTGGTGGAGCATTGACAATTATGGACAGAAAACCCAACTGGACATGATTAGGAGTACCCCTCATGCTTGAGCCATGGAATGTATGTGTCAGGTTGATGAGAGCGAGCAGACGATTTATCGTCTCGAGTTTAATCAACGACCTTGGCTCACAAATGCCGAACGCGCTGGTAACCGATGGGAGCAAGCAAAACAGACAAAGGCTTGGCGAGCGGGTTTTCAACTCTTGGCTAAATATGAGAAGATACCACCTATGGCGTGGATTACCGTTACGGTGGAACCACATCAGAAGGGTGGTCGTCCACAAGATGTAGGGGCATGTAACCCCTCAGTCAAAGCGGCGATTGACGGACTTGTAGATGCAGGAGTTCTTCCTGATGATTCTGCAAAGTTTGTTAAGTCGCTAACTTTTCTGCCAGCAAAGATGGATAAAAATTCGTTAGTTATTTACATCCGAGGAGTAAAGAAAGAGAGGACATATTGAACTGGAATTTAATATGGACAGTTGTTGGATTAGCAGTCGTTAGTTTTTTTATACTGCCAATTTATATTGCAATGGCAATTGCTTATAGTAAAACCATTATGAAAACGGAATTGGAATTTATCGCAACCGCTGGACAGATTCAAAAGAAAGTTAAATTTGATGATGCAGTCGAACGCCTGTTCGAAGATGGAGAAGCAATATGAGTACAGTAATGGAAGCAACAGAGTTAGACGGCAAAGGATTAGATGAGGTAAAACTTCTCACCGATGCAATCCGTACTCATCAAGTACAGATTCAAGATTTAGGCAAACGCCGTAAGCAGTTGATTCTTCGATTGCGTAAACAGCGCATCACCTATCGAGAGATTGCTGAAGCCATGGGAGTATCCGAGCAGTTGATTTACAAAATCATCCGCAATGATATTTCTCGCACCCCTGAGTACGATGCTCAAGGTAACTTAGTTCGCAGACGAGGACGACCAGCGAAACAACTTGCTTAATGAAATTTATAGAGTTGTTCGCAGGAGTTGGTGCGTTCAGACTTGGACTTGAAAGAACTGGTCATGAGTGTGTATGGGCTAACGAATGGTTAGAGAGACCGAGGAAAATTTATGCACGAAATTTCGGAGAACAACCTGACGGACGAGATATTCGAAATGTTTCCGTTGGAGACATTCCTGATGCCGACCTCCTCGTTGGAGGATTCCCTTGTGCGACTTTTTCAATTGCAGGAAAGCGAACTGGATTCTCCTTGGATGACACCCGAGGGACACTTGCTTTTGAAATGTTTAGACTCGCTAGTGAAAAAAGAATACCTTACATACTTTTTGAGAATGTCAAAGGACTCCTCAACCACGACCAAGGAAGAACATTTGAAGTCATCCTCGAAGTCTTGGATGGCTTGGGGTATGACTGTCAATGGGAATTGCTTGACAGCCAAAATTTCGGAGTCCCGCAACACCGAGAAAGGATTTTCCTTATCGGAAATCTTAGAGGAAAACCCCGACCAAAAGTATTTCCTATCGGAATCTCAAGTGCAGAGAATGATGAGTCGAACGAAAAAGAACAAGGAAGAAGGGAGGGGCTTCTCTCCAACATTTCTCCAACGCTCGATGCCCACTATTACAAAGGGGGAGCATCTCGACCTTATGTAATGGAAGATTTTCCCGAGTTAGAAGTTGCTCAATGGAGAAGAGGATATTTTCGACAATATAAAAGTGAAGGAGTTCCTACTTTAACGGCAAACATGGGAACTGGAGGACATAATGTTCCTTTTGTAAAAGCGATTCTTGATGTAGCAAGAGTCAATAAATCGCCAAACGGAAGGATGATTAAAGAAGATAACGAACCAATGTACACAGTTACTTCTCAAGATAGGCACGGCGTTGTAGTTGGAGATGAAAATTCAGTTGCAATTAGAAAATTAACACCGCTTGAATGTGAAAGACTTCAAGGATTACCTGATGGATGGACGGAGTTTTACGATGATGGACGACGAGTTTCAGATGCCGAAAGATATGAACGGTGCGGAAGAACAATTACGATTCCAGTCGTGGAAGCAATTGGTAGAAGGCTTCATGAGTTCTACTGAGCCATTTTCGTTTGAAACCATAGGAAACTTTGACGAGCATATTGCTCAGTCAATTCCAAACTATCACACGCTAACTGAAGCAATCTGTGACTTGAGTACATACTTCATGACCGAAGATACTCAGGTGATTGACCTTGGATGTTCTACTGGCAAACTTTTAGAAAGACTCCCTCACCGTGGTAAGAAAGTTGGAATTGATATAGCCGATAATCTTTTGCCTGAGTCCCATGATGAAACTCTATATGTTCGCAAAGACCTCAGAGCCTTTACTGCCCTTGGTAAATCCAGTCTGATTCTTTCAAACTTCACACTTCAATTTCTTCCATACGAGGACAGACCAAACATCCTAAGCATCATCTATGAATCTCTAATTGAGGGCGGGGCATTTATATGGGCTGAGAAAGTCCGAGAAGAATCAGGTGAACTCGAGCAAGTAATCCACGGCGCCCATTATGACTTCAAGCGCAAAGCCTTTAGTGCCGACGAGATACTAAACAAAGAGCGCGACCTCCGACCTATTATGAAGATAAACACCTCAATCCGAAATCAGATATTGGCAGAGAACGCAGGGTTTACAGTTGGCACAATGTTTTGGAAGTTCTTTAACTTTGAAGCATGGATATACATAAAGTGAAAGCGAACATAAAAGTTGGACAAGTTGCTTCAGTTGCGCTTAACACGCTCGAGAGTTACCCAACAAATCCACGCAGAGGTGATGTTGAGGCGATTGCTCAGTCACTCAAAGCCCATGGGCAATATCGTCCAATTGTTGTTCAGTACGGAACGAATTTCATTTTGGCTGGTAACCACACCTACAAAGCGGCAAAGAAACTTGGCTGGAAGAAAATCAAGATTACTTATGTAGATGTAAATGAAGAGAGCGCTCGCAAGATTGTCTTGGCTGATAACCGCATAACTGACCTTGCAACATATAACGAACCGTTACTTAAGAGTTTATTGACCACACTCCCTGAACTCGAGGGAACAGGATTCACTCAAGCCGAGGTTGAGATTTTAGATAGGCTTATGAATGGCAAGGAAAAAGATAATGTGGGCGGTTCTAAGTCTTTACCTAGCGACCCTGAAGTAAAGATTAGCGCTTGGAAGTTTACGGTTGAGAGTACCGTCTATAAGGCTTGGCGAGAACAACTATATGAAGAGTTCACAACAAAACAAAAAGCCTTGAAAGAAATCAAATCAAGATTAGGATTACCTGAACGCAAACCCGTTGAGCCTGAACCAAGTGGCGAGCGCTCCGAGGTAACCGCTTCAGATATAGAGACAGTTGAGATTAACGAGATAAAGATTCACCCGCTAAATCCAAGAGAGGGCGACATCGGTTCAATCATTGAGTCCCTTACCTACATGGGTCAATACCGACCTATCGTAGTTAATAAAAGAACAAAACATATTCTCTCAGGCAATCACACCTACCAAGGTGCGCTTCAATTGGGCTGGGAGAAAATTGCCGTTCATTGGGTTGATGTCGATGATATAGAGGAAATCAAAATCCTTATCGTTGATAATCGAACCTCTGACTTGGCAACTTATGACCCACAGGAGTTGAACAAACTTCTAACCAGTACGGGCTTGCAGGGAACAGGCTTTAGTTCTGAAGAGGTGGCTGAAATTCTCGCGGGAGGGAAATCCAAGCCTGGGCATATTCCCGTGGGTCGTACAACAATTAAAGTCGGTGACCATAATATGAGAGTTCACAGCGAGGACTTAAACCAATGGGCTAACACTATAAATGGTTGGAAAGACATTGCTGAGTTATTATTTATCCCCATAGAAGCGTGTGAAGTTGAGGAGAATTAAATGAAATTACTAGGGTTTGAGATAACCAAACTAGAGGACAAGTCTGAGAAAAAGACTGTTAATTGTTACCATTGCGGAAAACAATTTGAAACTGGTGTTAATAACATCCGAGCCTACAACTACTGCTCCAGTTGTTAAGAGGGTAGAATAAACCCATGGAGAAAAAGATAGGCAAGTATTGGTTCAATTGGGGACGAACAAGCGGATTCGCTTTAGGCTTCAACATCTCTAAATACAACTGGGGAATTGAATTAGGATTTTGGTATGTAGGGATGGAGTTTTAGTGACAACAGCGGTAGTAAAGAAGAGCGCTAAACCTAAACCTAAAACTGGTGGGCGAGCGCTGATGCTTCTTGATGAGGTAAAGCGAGAAGAGTTAATCAATCTTATTGTCCTTGGTATGCCAGTAAACAAAGCGGTAGCCATGGTAAATGTTTCTGAGTCCAGTTTCTATAACTGGATGAGCCGAGGAATGGTAGAACGAGATAGGTTGGCAACGATTTCCGATGCTAAACCTAAACCCGAGGAGAAAATCTACTTGGAGTTTTTGGAGTCTCTCACACGGGCGCGAGCGGAGGCAATCGCTAAAAAGGTTGCAGTTATATCCAGCGCCGCTAGTCAAGGAGATTGGAAAGCATCGGCTTGGTGGTTAGAGCGTCAAGTCCCTGAAGATTTTGGTCGCATCGATAAGCAAGAAGTCTTGAGTCATTCCGTGTCAGAGGTTAGAGTTACAGTCACCATGGGAGAACTACAAGAGAAGATAGCCAAGGTTTTAGAGTCCCGTAAAACAAAGAGCGCTTAAATTATGACCGAGAGACTTCTCGATAAGTTCCTCGAAACAGATTCCAATAAACAGGCTGAGTTACTTGCCATGCTCACACCTGAAGAGCGTCATGCCCTATTAGTAATCCTTAATGCAGAATTAGAGAACCCTTGGGCTAGATGGCAAAACGACCCTGTTGGTTTTATTGAGCAAGGGCTAGGTGAAACCCTATGGAGCAAACAAAAAGAAATTCTAACTTCATTAACATTAAATAAAAGAACGGTAGTTCCTGCTTGTCATGCGCCTGGGAAATCTCACTTAGCGGCGCGAGCAGTTGCTTGGTGGCTATCAACACATGCGCCTGGGACAGCGGTAGCAATTACAACAGCGACTACACATAGACAAGTTAGAAACATTATGTGGGCGCAGATTAGAAGAGTTCACGCTAGACATAACCTTCCTGGGGAAGCCGATACGGTTCAATGGAAAATAAATGGCACCGTAGTTGGATATGGATTTAGTCCCGCGGCGCATGATGAGACAGCGATTCAGGGTATCCACGCTCCTAATCTTCTTGTCGTAGTTGATGAGGCTGGAGGTTTATCTGACACAATCGGTACAGCCCTTGAGTCTCTAATGACGGGTGGTAATACGAAACTACTTGTCCTTGGTAATCCTCCAACAGATACAGAGCAAACATGGTTTGAGCGAATCTGCTCGAGTCCGCTCTACAATGTAATTTCAATCAGCGCTTATGACACTCCAAACTTTACAGGTGAGGCAACAGGTAGGTGTAAGGCTTGCCCTGAGTACATAGAAGCCCATGAGGTTAAAACGCACTTAGTAGATAAAACTTGGGTCGATGATGTGATGTCTGAGTTCGGTGAGGATTCTCCATTCGTTGAAGCCCGTGTCATGGCGCAATTTCCTAAGTCAAGTACAGGCAAGGTAATTCCGTTCGCATGGGCTGAGTTAGCAACAGAAAATGAAACACCAATTGAATCTAAGATAATTAAACTAGGAGTTGATATTGCATCAGATGGCGGAGATGAATTTGTTATTGCTAGATTAGATGGCGGAGCAGTAAGCATTGTTCATCGCTCATCAGGTAAGCAAAATGCTAACGCAGTTGATGTGGCTGGTGTAGTTATGCGAGAGATTGAAGTTTGCATCAAGATTCATCAAGATAGAGAAGTTAAAGACAGGATTCGAGTCAAGGTCGATACCATCGGATTAGGTTGGGGTGTTGTCTCCATGCTGGATAGATGGTGCAAAGAGCGCTCGCTACCCGCTGACATCATTGCAGTCAATGTAGCGGAGAAGCCTAAAGACCAAGCCAAGTTTAAGAATCAAAGAGCAGAGATGTGGTGGAACGCTAGGCAGATGGTTCAACCTAAAGATGGCAAACAAGATATTAGATTAAATGTAGATAGGTTCGTGCTATCTCAAATGGCAGGTCCAACATATACATCGGATGCTTCAGGTCGAGTTGTTATTGAATCCAAGATAGACATGAAGAAGCGAGGAGTTGCATCCCCTGACAGAGCCGAGGCAGTTTTGTTAGCCCTCTATGAAAATCGTTCAGTTATTCAAAGCATCGCGCCAATATCTATTGGGCAATCAAATCAATGGGGAACCTTGTAAGTTATTCCTCATCCTTAAAATGCCAGTCAATCTCAATCCACTTGGAATCGTAATAAGCCTTCAAAGAAAAGCCTAGGGCAATAAAACTAACCGCGAGCGCGAGCCAATCCAACATTCAGAGTCCTAACTCTTGAGAGTCGAATCGTCCCACGCTTACGATAGATAAACCAATTACGCATTAGCCAATACATTCTCAGGCTGGATGTCGTAAACAGATTCATAGAGCAGTTGTCCGCTCTCCCAATCTGTCCACTTGCCATCGCTTTTAATGCTGATGTCAGCACCAAAGATTTTCTTAGCGAGAATAAGTGAGGCAGTTACCACCATGTCGTATGGCTTCTCCGCAGTCTTGCAGAATCCATCATCATAACTTGGTAGTTCGATATAGAAAGTCTCATGCGCTCCAGTTCCTACGCCATTGAAACTTACATAATCTGATTCATACTTTTGCTCACCGATTTCGATTCCTGCCTCTTCAGCAGTAGCGACAATCTGCTTCACGCCTTCTAGGAACTCAGCAAACTTTTCTTTCGTTGGCTGTTCCTGAAAAGCCCAGTAGTGTGTGTAACCCATTTTATGCGTTCTCCTTTTCTAAGTATTTTTCTAAACATCTGTTTCTCCACCAAGCGCCACCATAAGTTGATGCTGGAGTTAAAACATCGATGAATGATTTAGGAGCCTCGTAGTAAAGAGGTTCCTCTGATTCGCCTATGACCTTGCTAAACACCTGACCATTCTTGCGCTGAGTCAAAATCACACAGGCAAAGACTGAGTTGTCCTCAAGTTTCTTTAGGGCTACATAGAAAGCCTTTTGACCGTTCTCGTTCTTGCCCTCGAAAATCTTGACGCTCTCATAGATTCCGTCATAAGTGCGACGGATGTAGTAATTGATAAATGCGTAAGTCGTGATATTAGAACCAACCTGAGTTACATCCCACCCCATTATTGAACCTCCCGTGATAAGTTAGTTGAAAAGCCCCACTCAAGTTTTCTTTCGTGTTCTTTGATGTGTCTATCGGATGCTTGGCAAGCCTTGTTGAAAATCAAGAACTTACCGCGTTTGCCACAATCGCAAGTCCATCGAAAGTATTCGATTTCAAATGTAAGAGCCATTAGTTGCTCACCCCAATTCCAAATTCTTCTCTCATTGCTTGTTGGAAACTTCTTTTGATTTCTGCAACAGCCCATGAGAAATTTTCTTTCTCAGAGATGTTTTCTACATGAACGCCACTTTCTTTAGTGCCGTAATAAATCTCGTAGATGCCGTAGCCCTCTACTTTGTAAAGCCTGTACTGACCGATTTTCTTAAGTGCTTTCTGAGCCATTTTGTTCTCCTCTCTAAGAACAACTCCAGTATATCACAACTCGGGTTGGTTATTCACCTTTTCGATAATGATTTCCTTAATTTTGTCGGTGTCCTCTTTGGATACCCCGACGCCTATAACCACGATTTTGTCTGACCAGTTACTCAATTTCCTGCCTCCTTTTTTAAGTCTTGGGCTATGTTCCAAGCCTGACGCTTTTGTGAAGGCAATTCTGCTTCACATTTTGAATTAGCAAACTGTTCTAATAAACCCGCAATAGTGTGCGCTCGCACCCCTGCGATTGTGATTTCGTCTTTCATTATTCCTCCTCCTTCTCAATTTTGCCTTTGAACTCGATGCTTCTGATGTAAGCCCTGTTGTAAGCCAAGAAATGCTCAATCTCGCCAATGGTCTCGAACTCGACATTGAATTCTTCAATCTGACCGTATGGGTCGTTTGGACTTCTACGCTCGATTTCTTTTTTAACTTTTGCTGTTATCACTTAGCCACCTCACATTCAGCATTTTGTTCCAAGATGATGTCTCGGACAAACTCTCTATCGACGCTATCGCCACCACCCCAAGTTGTCTCTTCGACAATTTGACCGATGTAAGTTTTGATGGCTTCTGTAATTACTTTAATGGTGGCGCCCTTAATTGGGAACACGCCATTTACAGGATTGTAGAAAGTATCTACATATTCAACGAAATCTAATATCTCGTTATTCTTAATTTGAATCGTCATCTTCTGTCCTCCTCTCAGGACTACACCAGTATAACACAACTGGGGTTAATAATCATCCCGAAACACAAAGAATCTTTATAGGTACAAATCGGACATGCCTCCTCCTGATACGCTTGGCTCATGTCTCTTACACCAGCAGTCTCCGCACTTTTGAAGGCATTATGCCCAACCGCGACTCAGGATGTAAGAGCCACCTTTGCCTGAGTTAAACGCCAATATCCCTCCCATAGAGTGTTATGTGAGAGGGAACTTTCTACGCAATCAACAGGACAGCCATGACCAGTATTTTCCATGCGTTATTTTTGGGGTAGCAACAGTTCAGAACAGAAGCCCTTTGTTTCATTTTCTGATGGAGGATGGCGGGATTTGGTGGCGGATGCCGATTAACGCTTTTTGCACCAAGCCCAATGTTCCCGAAGAGGACTTACACAACTTGGTTCTTTGGAATTCTTTCAGTCCCTATGTCTCGGTCACAAAGTTTGCCAACTTAGCCAATATGAAAATGTCTTATAGGGATAGGAAAAAAGAAAAAGTATTAGGTAAGTATTTATTCACCCTAGATTGGCATAACCCTGAATCCAACATTTTAGACCAAGGGTATTCTGAAAATCCTGGGCAACATAAATGCGGTCATGTAATTGAACGCGATGATGGGAACTTTGCTATTCAACCAAACAATCGGGTATTGCTTTACGAGCCATCTTTTACTACTAAAGATAAAATTGTTATTGATAGGTTAATCAATACTCATATTTGGGATGTTGAAGATGCTAGTAAATGGGTAGCCGAAGATTCTAACCGTTACAATTATGACATTAAAACTACTGATTCGAAAAAGGAAAAGTAATGTACGAGTATCGAGTTAAACAAGTTCTAAAAATTGTAGACGGTGACACGATTGATGTGGTCATCGATTTAGGCTTTGACATTTCTTTTACCTCTCGAGTTCGCCTTGCTGGGATTGATACCCCTGAGTCTCGGACGACAGACGCTAGAGAAAAAATCCTAGGGGTAGAAGTCAAAGAGTATTTGAAGAAGGCTTTAGAAGGAGCCACCGATATTGTCATCCGTACCGAGAAGGTAGACAGTTCAGAGAAGTACGGCAGAATCCTTGGATGGCTATTTGTTAATAAACAAACAGGCTCCCTTAATATGGAATTAGTAAACAAGGGATATGCTTGGTCTTATGATGGCGGAACTAAGAAGAAAGATTTTGAAGAGTTATTAAAGAGGAGGGGCTAATGCCAGCCTCATATAAAAGATGCGATTCATTTAATCCAATACAAATTAAAGATGGCTGGATAGTTCGAATGGGCAAAGACGGAAACATCAGACAGCGCATAGAAAAATATCCACCTGAGTCAAAGCGAAAGAAATGACCGCGATGGTTCGGACACCTATTGAGGTGTTTGAGATTTGTGATAGATGCGGAGCCAAGGCAAAAGTTGGAGCCTCGTTTCTAAACGGTGAATTATATTTTTGCGGACATCATGCAAAAACTTTACAACCACACTTAATATCAAAGGCGATAACTATTTATGACCCTGAGCGATACATCGAAAAACAGGAACCACTCGGCTGATTGCTACCGAGTAATTCCTGTTCCGAATCCAACATACTTCGAGTCCCGAGTAATCTGCATTTGTGGATTACAGGGCTTCGATAATCGTAGTAATTACCGCACTAAGGATAACCAAGGCAAAACTTCCGATTAAAGTAATACCCCATAGGTATCGCAGTTCAGGAAACTTTGCTGGTTCCTTTTTTTGTTTGACAACCTGTGGCTTTACCAAGTTGTCAAACTTTTCGTTCACTTCTTGCTCGTTCATATTTACCTCTCCGTATGTGATAATTTATCGGCTAAGTCAAATACGAACTTAGGTATAACATTTGTCTCTTTAGTTACCAACACACCATTTTTATAGGTGTCGTCAAGATGACGGTCTGAGTTGTATTTGGCTTCGTAGTCGTTGATGAACCAATCCCAAGTTGTGTCTTTATCTTGCCCACCGCCCGATGATTTGATAATTTTGCCATCAAAGTAAAAACTATCAGAGACATCATCAGCAAACTCTAAGGCTAATCTTTGCCTTATATCTGCTGGCGCTTCTTTAATTAGTTCTACCCGATTATCCGAAAGATTCTTCACAATGAATAAGTCTTTCGCATCTCCTACTTGTCCATCTTTAGTTATGTATATTGATTTCAATTAGTACCTCTCCTCTAGTCGCATCCGTCCAGCAGTATCTCTGCCTTCTTATACAACTGGGGTTAGGATACTACTTCTTAGGTCGAGTTGCAACCTTCTGACGCTTTTGTTGCGTGTGGTAAATAAATGGTGGAGATGTAAAGGCATCGTTATCTGAGGCAATCTTTAGAGCCTCTTTGAGAGTTGCTCCAGCGCTGAGTGCGCCTATTGCAAAATCTGAACCTGAACCTACTCCGTAGTAACCTTTTCCATCTAGGCAAACAGAAAAGTCATCTGCAATCTCAAATATCTCTCCGCCAATAATCATCAGAAAAGCGAATTTAGTTTCATCATCTTCTACATCCCATTTGTATTCGTTCTCTTTGAAGCAAGCCTTAAGAGATGGAACAACCTTTGCAATCATAAAATGATAAAGATTATTCCAGTCTTTTGCGGCTGGTACTGGAGGAACCCAAATATGTTGAGCAATATCGCAAGGCGCACATTCACCTGAACCAGCAACAATAAAATCACCACGCTGAGTCACTTTAACCATTTGTGCGTGAGAGGCTTTGCGCCCTGTTGCACCAGTTGTTTGTGAGTCTGCTCCGATTACTGCCTTGTCATCATATTGAACAGCAATGATTGTTGTCATACCGTGTGGGTTTCTAAGATGTTAAAACCGTTGCGTCTTTCCATAACCATGTACCAGTAATTTTTAAGCCCCATAAAATCATCAAGGCTTTTGATTACTGTTTGTACTGGCAGAGTTGAACAGGTGTATAAATCAAATTGCAATAGAGCGGGTTGTTGTTCATCCCAAACATGAAGAGCAATATGCGAGGTCTCAATCATTACCGTAGCGGTAAGTCCACGATTGCCTTCTTTAGATACATAAGAAGAGAAGGGTCCCTGAAGGATTTTCATATCAATATCTAAAACAAGTTTCTTCATCCACTCAATAGTTTGTTCTTCACTTTGAGGTGGATTGTTTACATATCCGTTCAGCAAAATATGATTGTGAAGTGCCATCGGTTTTAGCCCCAATTTTTGAGTAGACTTAAGGCTCCAAGCGTAATGCCTAGGGTTTTACAACCTCGGTTTGAACCGCCATAAGTCCAAGCGCAACTGTCGCCCATAGGTCAGGGGTTTCCGTGTCAGGCTGGTAGCCACCTGCTCCACCTAGCAGAATTGGATGGTCAAAGTATTGCTCTCTAATCATTCGCATGGATTCAAAATAACCCTCTTTGGTGAACTCAAGGGATGAGAGTGGGTCATTCTTTAGAGCATCGGCACCACACGCAACGAAAATCATCGTAGGTTGAAATTCATCGCAAGCCTTTAGAAATCCCTCAGTAGCAGATAGCAAGGCGTCATTGCCCGACTTGGATGCAAGCGGGAAGTTATAGGCGCGATGTTTCCAATCGCTCATCAAACCCGTGCCTGGAAAAATTCCATACTCATGAACTGAATAAGTCATAACATTCTTATTCTTCTTCAACAGCATTTCAGTACCGTCACCATGGTGAGCATCGCAATCAAAGATGGCTACGCGCTGGTCATACTCTTCAGTCGCCTTCGTAGCGGCAATAGCAAAGTCATTGAAGATACAGAATCCGCTTGAGTAGTCACGCATCGCATGATGCTTTGCACCAGCAAAGTGAACAGCCAATCTAGTTTTGTAATCAATCAAAGAATCTAGGGCAGTCAAAGTTCCACCAGCGAATAACTTGGCTAACTCGCCTAAGTCGTGGCGTTGTCCATTCCACTCTGATGATTCTCCTCGAACAGTTACATCAAAAACATAATCCATATTGTGAACAGAATGAAGGTCATCGGTGTGTGGCATCTGCGGTTCAATCTCATATACATTGAGATGGCGTTCTTGCGCTCGCAACATCAATTGATTTCGGGCATGGAGGAACCTACGCCCTTGAGTTGGATGCGTCGGGTCAAAGACCCAATTCGCATACTCAGGCGAATGAACAAGAATTGCATGTTCCATTTTTTCCTCCCTCTTTATATTAAACCCCAGTATAAACTACTTTTGCTGATAAGGACAATTTGCTATTAGTTGAGCAAGGAGAGCGTTGCGACTCTCTCTCATTCCCATCAATGCTTTTGAGCCATCGGCAGACCATTCTTTGTAGAGGTTTTCAAAGTCCTCGGTGTTTGGTGCTGGATGATAAACAAGACACTTGCAGGGAGATTGACTCATTCTCTTTGCGCTATCTTTTTGTTTTTCTAATTGTGATTGAGAATAGTTCCAATTACTCATTTTTACAACCTCTCGCTCTTGAAGAAATATCCATCGTCATGCAATTTGTAGCCCAAAGAGTTCACGACATGGAAGCACATATCCATTCCTCCGCCACTAACTCTTAGAGCATTTGTCTTTGAGTCCTGCTTGTAATCGAGAATGTCTCGAATCGCTGGAGTTATCCATATCGGCTTGTTATTGGCGATAACATAGAAGTCAATAGTTCTTGATAGCCCACTAGCAGACACGGTACGAATTATCGAATAAATCTCTGTGTTCCTAGGCAGTTCCTCGAGAACCTTTTGACCATAAGTTTTTTCTTTTATTTTACTCATAGTTTATTCCTCCTCATATTTGATGAATGAATCTAGGTGTAAACCTTCGATAATTCCACCAACAGTTTTGACCTTGCCATTAGGCAAAGTAATCTCAGTTGTAAAGTCACCTTCGTTTGCCAGTTCAATAGCCTTCTTAGCGGGTACTAAAAAATCGATATGAATTGGCGGATAGTGATTACCTCGTAGATGCCATGTCAGCGCTTGGTCGAGTTGTATTGCACCCTCCTCGACTAAGTTAGAAAACTCTGATGCTTGAAGTGACCCCATTATGCAACCGCCTTTCCGAATTCAACATTTCTAAAGCAAGATGCTTGGTAAACAACCTCGCCGATTTCTTCGCAGTAGATACCATCGACGGTACCTTTGTCAGTCACAACGCCTTTTCTTACAAACTGGCGACTAACAATGTAAGTGTCATTCCAATCTAACTTGATTGAAACTCTGTAACCATAACCAACTGGCAATTCAACTTCAACAGTTTCGCCTTGGTTATTTTTGGTGATATTGACTCGACCACCTGAAACCGCAAAGATGTTCATGCGACCAATTTGGTCAATCAATTCATCCTCGTTAAATGGACGACCTTCTTGCTTTGTCATTTTTTCCTCTCCCTTACTTAGTTGTAAATCGTTCGCCAGTTACTACATTGACAAGTTTGACCCCACTACCAAAAGCGGCAGTTCTTTCAAAATCTTCCTCAGCCTCTAACATTTTTAGAAACTCAGGATTTTGCATTAACTTTTTTTGGTAAGCCAATCTTTCTTGCTTTTCCTTTTCTTGCTTATCCATTTTGCCCCCTCTCGGACAATCTGAGTATATCATAACTAGGGTTAGTTATTCTTCACTATGAAGGGAAAGTGCTGTCGCGCCGAGTTGGTTTGCATATATGTCAATCCACTCTTGGTCACCATCTTTGATGGCTTTCTCAATCCAAACTACTTGGCGTCTAATATCTTTAAGGATGGCTCTTTGAGCCTTCTTAGTTACTTTGAGCATTGACAATTTCCTCCGTTTTCTTGAACTTAACTTGGGAAACTTTAAGCCCGTTAGCCTTGGCATATTCCTTCTTGAATTTCTTTAAGGCTTCTCCAGCCAAAAACTCAGCGGCGTTTATGTAGCATTGACCCTGCTCTACATCATCGCCCCACTCATAACTTAATAACCAGTCAATAGCCTGAGCCAAATCGCTCCAGTCGGCTTTCTTTGGCTTTGCCCATTCGTTACCACCAGCGGCGCCAAAACCACCGTTATCAACACCGTCCATTGCGGCGCAAATGGCTTCTAACTGTTTTAAGTTAGCGCCTTTAATCATGTTTTTAGACATTACTTTTCCACCCCTCTATTTGGTTTATCCATTGAACTGCTCCTTTTAATGTGTTGTCCCAAGTAGTGTGTTCAGGATAAAATTGGCTACTTCTTACCAACCACGCACCGTCTATTTTTTCAATAGACCATTTTCCGTACTTGTATGAGCCAGCGCCCCATTTTTGTAATTTCATTACTTCAACCTCGCTATCTTCAACGCACTTTGGAATTCCTTTTCAAACTCCTCGGCATAGCATTTCAAGCAGACGCCACTTTGAAAGACTTCCATCTTCCCGACGGCAACTCCGCACTTCACGCACTTCATATCTGTCCTCCTCTCGGACTCCACCAGTATACCAAACTGGGGTTAATAATGCCAATCAAGAAAGGCAGTTTTAGGCACCTAATCGGCTGAACCCGTGGCGTGTCGGGTCAAAGTTGAGCCTAGCCGACTCAAGTTTGGTTTATTACTAAACCCCCATTTGATATAATGGGTCTTAACTACGAAAGGAGTAGGTATGAAAAAGAGAGACCAAGCAGGAAAGGTCTATAAGGCTGAGGGTCTTGCCATGGGTGTCTATGCTGGTGGAAACCGCAAAGAGGAAATGACTCTGCAAGAAGCCCAAAAGTTTGTGGATGCCGTAATGAAAAGAAGTTATGTTCGAAGAAACTATTTCTTCAAATACCCAATCAAGGTTTTAGATGGTCGGGGTCGTCGCTCGGCTTGTGCCACTTTCCGAGATGGAGAGTTTGCAATCTGTTTGCCAAAACGGATGAGAAATAAATATGTGATTTTGCATGAGATTGCCCATCACATAAACAGGGGTCATGGACACCATGCGTGGTTCACCTCATGCCTTCTTGATTTAGTCAGGAATGTTTTAGGTAAAGAACAAGCCGATGCGCTCCAAGGTGCATTTCACTTTACTGGCGTCAAGGTCAGAGGTAAGAATGGCGATGTCAAAGCCCGACTACCAAAGTCTCGAGTTCAATGGTTGCAGGAAACCAAAGAGCGTTTCAAAAAAATTGAGACAGGTAAGGTAAAGGTCTATGAAGGTTTTGATGAATTAGTTGAGAGAAGTGCGTAGGCTAGACTTGGGGCATGAAAAAACTCCAAGACATTTTAAGTCGCATGGTTGCGGTCTTTACTGTCGGCGCTCTCGGCACTCTAGGTGCTGGAGCAATCATGGGAGTTGAAACTTGGATTGCCTTATCGATGGCTGGATTGTTAGCAGTTGCATCCGTGGCAGAAAGATTAGCCCGTGAATATCTTGATGACGGAAAACTAACAATCGAAGAAATTAACGATGCCTTTAATCCGTTAAGCAAAAATCAAGATTATCTATCTAGTCCTTTGGACGACGAAGAGGATAAGTCAAAACCCAAACGCCAAAAGTAATTAAGATTGAATAACCCACGATATTTTTAGCAACACCATCAACAAGAATCCAAGCAACAAACATTCCAAGCATTGTCCATATTTGACCAATAAGGTCATTTAAGAAGTCTTTCATTTTTGTCTCCTATATCCAACACTACCGATTGCGGTAGCCATTGTAGTCGTAGCGATATTGCCAACGATTGTCGCGGCAATAATTGTTTCACTTGCTTCTTTGCGTTCTTCAGGAGACATGTCTGCTCCAAGGTTTCCGATAGCAAAAAGTAATTGTGCGGGGCTTTCAAAAATTGCTGAAACAATATCTCCAGCCGAGGTAAGTAATTCTAAAGCAACGGCAACTTCGGCTGTAATAACAACTTCATTGCCATTCTCATCTTGTCGAACTTCAACAGGTTGAGCAGGAGGTAAATCTTGTAAGGTGATTCCAGCCTCGGCTATTGCCTCAACAGTTACCGCTTGACCTTCAGCGGATTCAATAAGTGCCTCGGCAACAAGTTCTCTTTCTGCTTCAGTAAATTGCCCATCTTTAGAAAGAGTCTCGGAAAGATTGTTTACTTCAGTTTGAGTAATCTCACCATCGGCTGAAAGAGCATCAAGGATTAAATCTTCTTCGGCTCCAGTTAAAGCACTACCTTCTAAAAGAGTTTCAATTAAGGTAGTCATTTCTGCCTCGGTAACTACACCATCCAACATCAATGAATCAACTACCGCTTCAGCATCAGCGGGTGTAATCTGTCCATCAGTTAAAACATCGTCAATAATCTCGGAGGTAGTTTGTGATTCAAAAGGTTCTTCTATCGTTGGTAATTCTTCTTGCGGTATGGGTTGCTCTTCAACTAGGTCAGGTATAACTTCTAATGGTGGTTGTTCAGGTGTGGGATTTATCAGGTCAGTTTCCGTTAGGATTTCATCGGGTCGAGTTACAGGTTCTTCAACGGGCGGAACAATTGGCAAAGGCTCAGGGTCGGAGTAGGGTGGCACTTCAAGATTTGGATTTGGCACAGGTTGAGGATTCGGGTTTGGATTGGGAGTCTCTCCAGTTGGAGTCGGCTCGGTGGAAGGGGTAGCAGATGGCGAAGGTGTGGGTTCAGTTGTGGACGGCGAAGGTTGCGGGGTCGGTTCAGGTTGAGCAGTCGGAATTGGCGAAGGTTGAGGGCTTGGAGAACTTGAGGGCGTTGGTTCCGATGTTGGTTGAGGTGTCGGAGAAGGAGTGGCAGGTTGTTCCGTCGGTGTTGGTGAAGGACTCTCCGTTGGTTGAGGCTGAGGCGTTAGTTGATTACTTGGAGCCGTGGAAGGACTAGGTGTTGGTTCAACAACAATTAAATTGCTATTAACTGTATAAGTTCCAACAGGTCTTTGTTGAGCAACAACATAATCGTATGATGTAGCACGGATTATGTAAGTACCCGCTGGGATAGTTCCAGTAATTCGAGAGGCAAAATAATTAGTTTGGGCATTGTGGTTCCCGTCATCGTCGGCTCTTAATACTAAATCGTTTTGGCGAAGTTCAATCCAAGAATCAACCCAAGCCAATCTTTCAACAGTTTGATTATTTACTACCTCAAATCGGGCGCCTGTTTGAGTCGTAATTGAATAAACGGTGCTGGTATCTACCGAGACAGGAATATCGACAAATGCAGTTTGAGCATCAAGATTGACCGTAACCTCATCGGCGGAGGCAGAATCTACGGGTAGAAGAGTCCACCAAAATACTAGGAGGCAGACGGCGAGAATACGAAACAAGCGCAATTTTGACCCTTTGAACAGGGGTCACGCGGACACGGGGGAAGTCCTATTGTACCAATACCTAAATCCATGCTAAACTGGGGTTGTAAATACGAGAGGAGTTCCAATGAGTGTGACAAAAGAGTTCGCGGTCAAGATTGATACCGAGTTATCTTCTTGGGACGACAAATGGTGGTTAGTCAATAGCAAAATTTTAGATGCTGAAGATTCTATTGAGTTTTATGCAAAGAATTACCCAAGCCGTGTTGCAGAAATCCAAAAGAGGATTGCAGAGTTAAAAGAGCAAAAGGCAAAGATTCAAGCAGAGATAAATAAATTAGATGCAATCTATAAGCAAGACCCATGGACAAGAGCGTTCTTGGTAATCAACAGCAATGGACATGTTCACAGTTCCATGGATTGCAATACTTGTTTTGATACAACCCGTTACAACTGGTTAGTTCAGTACAGCAATGACGATGAGAACACAATCGTTGAAGATGCTGGTCAGGATGCTTGCACAATCTGTTACCCAAGCGCTCCAGCCGAGGTCTTAAATCGTCCTTCAAGAATTGTTACAGCCGACAAGATTGCTAAGGCTCAAGCCAAGGCAGAGAGAGATGCAAAGCGTGAGGCAAAGTTAGCCAAGGAAAGAGCAAACGCTCCAACAAAGAGCGGTGAGTTCCTTTACTTCAAAGAGGGTAAGTACACACACTCAATTAACACAGAGCGTTCTGCGGTTTCAAAATGGTTTGAGTTGCAATGGAGAATCAAGGAAAAAGTTACAACTCACTACTACGACGGAACAGCACACAGCGCTGAATCAATCATTGAGCAAGAGCAAAAGATTGCTCGGAACAAAGAGATAGCAGACATAATCTGCCAAAATCTTGCAGAGAAGCACGGCGTTTCATTTGACCAGCAGTTGAAAATACTGGAAAATAAGTACAAGAAGAGGGGGAACCAATGAATCAAGTAAATGATTTAGTAGCGAAGATGCTTGCTGAGTACAGCGAGCCACTTAACGCTGACCTAGTTCCATACCTAGAAACCAGCGACGCTGGTTGGGCAATGTTGCGCCATCCTCTTGTTTATCAGGTGCCATTCTTTTCTAACGGGAGTGCTAATGCTTATTACCAGCAGAAAAAAACAGCAGTTGAGCAAGCACTAGAGAAAAAGAACTACAAACAATTTGTTTGGTTATTCGAGCGTCCTTACCGCGTCGAGGCTTTCATCAAGATTGCTGACAAGTTAAGCGATACCGATTACTGGAAACTTCTTAGTGATATTTGGGTAGATACAGAAAACCAACACGCATACATCAAGGAGTGGAAGAAGTTGCTTGGCTCAAAGCGCTCTAATCGCCATTACATGATGGGCGAAGAAGAGGACAACATTTTGCGCTCGCTTGCCGATGAGGTAAGTATCTATCGCGGATGCCAAAAAGGTTTGAACGAAGATGGATTGTCTTGGACACTAGATAAATCCAAAGCAAAGTTTTTTGCCAATCGTTTTGGCAAGAAAGGAATCATCTTGGAGAGGAAGATTCCTAAGTCTGACATCGTGGCAGTTCTTTTAAGTCGCGGTGAATCCGAGGTTATATGGGAGGAGAAAAAATGAAATGCTTTACTTGCGGTAGCGAGTTAAGACTGACAGTAGTTAAAGGAAAAACCTATTGCTTTAGGTGCGAGGCTGATGCTTCAATGGAGCAGTACGGAATAGTTCGAACAATCAAAGAGAGGACAGCATGAAAACTATCAATGATGAAATCGGTTACATAGAAGGTCGATTGCTCAAGAAGGGAATCCGATTGAGTCCCAAGGGACGCAGTTGGGCAGAGAATCTTGAGGCAATGGTTTTCCTAGGTGGAATCCTGTTGATTTTCGGCATTGTAGGGTCAATAGAGACTGGCAGGTGGTTCTGATGATACTTCTATCATGGCTAAGGGGTAATAAGCCTCTACGGGTCTCTGAAGGCTCATTAAGGGCTATTCGTAGGGCGCAGTTGGATAAAACCCTCGCTGAAGAGGCTGATAAGCGACGCGCTCGAAAGATGGCTCGCTTTAGTTTGATTTCCAAACCCCAGTAGGATATACTTTGAATTGTCCGAGAGGAGGACATTAAATGACAACTTCAGTCATCGAGAAGAAAAAGGCTCTTACAAAAACTCAATGTAAGCGCATTTATGTTGAAGCATACGAGGCTGGTCTTTTGGCTGGCAAAGATGCAGACACTCCAAAGTTTGTAGTTGGTTCACCAACTACTGCACTTGGTAGTGATATTGATTTTAGTAAAAAAACTTACATCCTTGACGGTCTTTGCGGATTTGCTTGGGTAAACATTTCACCAGCGCGAGGTGCGTTTGTGAATTGGTTAAAGGCTCAAGGCATCGGTAGCAAGGGTTATTACGGTGGATACGAGATTTGGGTTCGTGAATTCGGACAGAGCGTAGACCGTAAATATGCTTTTGCTCAAGCCTTCGCTCAGGTTCTTGGAAAATACGGAATCGAAGCGAGCGCTGGCAGTCGCCTTGACTAAGTAACAAAACTGGAATTCATCCCGTCGGTCTCTTCTTAGATTGGCGGGATGAACCACATAACCACCTTTTTCCTTTCATGGTTATGTGTGGGGTATCATTTACGCGGGTACCCAATAGTTCGGTGGCGTAGTAGCGCCTGTTACGCGTCCGTCCTCTCTCTAGCGTAACTTTCATCGCTCCGCCACCGAGCGCCCATCCTTGACACTCATTCATCTTGATGATGTACCCTTTAACAAGGTTCGCAAAACACCTACTAGCCAAAGTGAGGTCAGTCCAATACTGACAACATAGAAGCGTTACAACCAGTAACGAAAAATGTTCACCCCTAACAACGGAGGAATATGCGATTCTATGAAAAAGTTATTACGAAACCAATTCCAGTCGCACTTTTTATTCTTGGATTCATACTTCTAAATCCATTCCACATCCCACCTGACCCTCAAGCAAAAGCGTCTGAGGTGGTTGTGAAACCAATACTGGTTGAACGCAATCCCGAAGCATCAATGGCTTATGCCCAAAAACAATTAAGCACAATGGGTTGGGATACACCCGCTCAATGGGAATGTTTGCTATCGCTTTGGACCAAAGAATCAAATTGGCGTCCTGATGCCTACAATAAAACTGTCGTATATCAAGATGGAGAAAAACTTCATGCTGGCGGAATTCCACAGATACTTGGACTTGACCCTGACTTAACAGTTGAGGAACAAGTAAGTCGTGGATTCATTTATATTGAACACAGATATAAAAATCCCTGTTCGGCGTGGCGCTTTTGGAGTTCTAACTTTTGGTATTAGCCTTCCTAAATGGGAAGTAATGAACAGAAAAGACCTTCAGCAATAGACGATGCGCTCGCCGAAATCGGGCGCATCGCTTTTGTTGAACCAGCAATCTGTACAGGATGGGTTCTTGTATCTGAATGGATGGGCGAAGGCGATAAGGATTACTGGACGCTTACACTTGCCGATGACCAAAATCCTGATTGGCGACATCTTGGTTTAGTTCACCACGGATTAAAAAATTGGGAAGGTGACGATGATGTCGGACTCAGAGACAAATAGACCACTTGATGAAAAACAAAGAATTGAATTATTAAATAAATTGATTACAGAACGCTATGGTGAGTGGGCGACACGCAAGACTCCCGAGATAAATAACGATGATGAAGCCAAGCGCTAAAATTACAACATGGGTTCATTCACTTCTAAAGCGCCGTGCCGTGATGCTGACCCATGGCTTTTTGACCAATACAATTTAGATTTAGTACAACCAGCGCTTAACTATTGTTCTCGATGTATTTTTTGGCAAGAGTGTGACTCTCTAGTAAAGCCTAAAGTTAATTTTTATGATGGAGTTGTTGCTGGCAAAGTATGGCGTAATGGCAGAATTTTGGCTAAGTTAGATGCCTCTTCCCCGTACCGCCTAATTGTTGGAGAGGAAAACATTGCAGAAAATTATGATGCCTTGGAAGTTTCAGGGAGCGAGTTGCTTGGGGGTACCGACGGAGTTCTTCTTCCCTGAAGGTTCAGGAATTACAGATGAAAACCGAACAGCAAAAAAGATTTGTAACGGGTGCGTATTAAAAACAGAATGTCTGACCTATGCGCTACATTACAAAGTAACGGGTATTTGGGGTGGAACATCACTAAATGAACGCGACAACATAAGAAAAAAACTAAACATAATCGCCAAACCAATAACTAACGAAAGGCACACAGCATGAGCGCACCAATAACAATTACAGGAAATATAGTTAATGACCCTGAATTAAAATTTACTCCCAACGGTAAAGCCTTAGCAATCTTTACAGTTGTTACATCTAAGTCCAGTAAGAAACCTGACGGAACTTGGGACAATGTAGATACAACTTTTTGGGATGTAAAAGCATGGGGCAAGACTGCTGAAAATTGTGCAGACTCTTTAGGCAAGGGAATGTCAGTAATTGTTGTAGGCACCGCAGTTCAAGAAAACTGGGATGACAAAGTAACAGGGGCTAAACGCTCAAAGATTGTAGTTACCGCTTGGAACTTAGGCATTGACATGAAGCGCCATACAGTTGCTCAAGTAAGTACAACCACTCGCACAGATACACCTAAGACGCCTTCAGATGCTTGGAGTATGCCAATATCTGACATTGCACCTTTCTAACCCTTATGTAGTATAATCGGGGTTGAAAAACTCTCGAAAGGGGTTGTAAATGGCTTGGACTGATTTCTTCACAAAGGAATTAGCAGGTTCAAAAGTTGTTGTTGATTCGAATGGTAAACCATTTGTATCTCAAGAAATTGCTCTAAAAGAGTATGTTGAGATTGAGTTAAACATCCAACGGGATGCTTTGCCTTACAACATCTACTTCCGACGCTTTGATGCAATTGGTGGCGAATTAGAAAATCGTCTCTTTGCTCAAGTTGGCGACAGAGATTTGGCTTTGAAATCTGCTCTAGGAATAACTAACAAAAGAATTAACTCTTTTGAACTTGTTTCAGACGGAGAATAAAAAGGCTAAATCCGCTTAACGGTATAATCGACAGGTGTACGATAACCTTTCACCCAATCGTGAGGCTGTCGTGTCTGTTTTACGGGCTTTCGCAATTCAAACTCACGAAGTATTTTCGGAGTTGATAAATGCGGGATTCAATGAGCAACAGGCAATCGCAATTGTCGTAGGATTAGCAACCAAAGAGTAGAGGGTTAAATGGCTGAGAAAATAACGCCCGATTTACAAGAGTTAGGTTCTACTGGTTTACGCCGTTCAGGTGGAACGGTCTTTGAAGAATTTTTAGTTAATCTGCGTGGACAACGCGGAGCAAGAATCTATCGAGAGATGGCGGACAACGACCCGACCATCGGCTCAATGTTGTATGCAATAGAAAAAGTTATTACTCGTCTTGAATGGCGTGTAGACCCTTTCTCAGATGATTCTCAAGACGGAGATATTTCTAAGCAAGATAAAGAAGTAGCAGTATTCGTAGAATCTTGTATACATGATATGAGCGAGTCTTGGGACTCTGCTTTATCTCAAATACTTTCAATGCTTGTCTTTGGTTTTTCATATCATGAGATTGTTTACAAAATCCGTGAAGGCGATAGCAAAAACCCACAGCGTAAATCTAAATATAATGATGGTCGTATTGGTTGGCGCAAAATGCCTATTCGCGCCCAAGAAACTTTATTCCGTTGGGAAATGGATGACGATGGCGGTATTCAAGCCATGGTTCAAGTAGACCCATCAGCGGGTGGTATCCATACAATTCCAATTGAGAAGGCTTTGTTATTCCGTACCCATACACAAAAGAATAACCCTGAAGGTCGTTCTATTCTTCGTAACGCTTATCGCTCTTGGTACTTCAAGCGTCGTATTGAAGAGATTGAAGCAATCGGTATTGAGCGTGACTTAGCAGGTCTACCAGTTGCTTATGTACCACCTGAGTTCCTTTCATCATCAGCAACAGCCGAGCAAGCCTCAGTTCTTGCATCAATCCAAAGCATCGTTACTTCTATTAAGCGTAATGAGCAAGAGGGAATCATTATGCCCTCGATGTATGACGACCAAGGACACAAAGTATTTGATTTAGTTCTTTTATCTTCAGGCGGTTCTCGTCAGTTTGATACAGACAAAGTTATCCAGCGCTATGACCAAAGAATTGCAATGTCAATCCTTTCTGACTTTATTCTCCTTGGCTCTGACCGAGTTGGTTCCTACGCCCTTGGAACTTCCAAGATGGATTTGTGGTCGATGTCAGTTGATGCAATTGCTAAAAGTATTGCTGAAGTAATTAACCAACATGCTATTCCTCGTTTATTAAAACTAAATGGCATGGATGTTGCTCGCGCTCCTTATCTAACTTATGGTGAAGTAAGCCATGTTGATTTGAATGAGATTGCTGGATTTGTTGGCAACTTGGTACAAACAGGTGCAATAGTTCCTGACCCTAAGTTGGAAGAGTATCTACGCGACCTCGCTGGATTACCACCTGCCGAACATGATGGACAGAATTTTGGTATGCCACCTATGCCTGAAGCGGCAGGGATGCCTCCCATGCCTGAAGAACCAGCAACATCAGGTGAAGAAGAATTACCACCTGCTCCAACTACGGAGGCTCCGCAACCCCCTGAAGTTGGTTAGAGATGGCACTACATTTTGTACATCCCTTTGAAAAGGCGCGTAACAAAAGAGTTCCACTAACACCTCAAGAACAAGAACTTGCTCGTACTTTGTATCAATCAATTCAGCGAGCCACAGATAAAATCTCGATGAGACAACTTGAGTCCCTGCTTCGTAACATGAACCCTGAAACCTTAGAGCGTTTATTATCAACCATAACTATTGCTAATCAAAAGAGCATTAGAGATTCACTTCTAAATTCAATTGATATTGGTGGCAAGGATGCCATTAAACAAATTCAAAAGATTGCTCCTAAATTAGCCCTCCCTGCCTTCTCACCTTCTAAAGTAAAGATAGAAAATAGACCAGCATTGGCTAACCTTGAGTTCACAAAAATTCCTATATGGGCGCAACCAAAACCACCTAAAGTTGAATTCACTATGTCCTTTAATAAAACAAACCCAAACTCTTTAGCCTTTGCTCAACGCCGTGCTGGAGAACTTGTAACCTCGATTGATGCACTAACTCGTCTGTCAGTTCGCAAAGCAATCATCGATGCTTTCAATGAGGGCTTAGATTACAGAGCAACAGCCCGAAGAATTAAAAGTGTTGTAGGGCTACATCCAAGATTCGCTGATGCAGTAACTAACTTTGAGAAAAAAGAGTATGCCCGATTAGTTAAAAGCGGAATAAAAGAAGAAGCCGCTCGCGCTAAAGCAATCGAACGCTCTACCCGTTATTCAGATTCTCTTAAGAGCAAGAGAGCCACCATGATTGCTCGAACAGAGATTCAGATTGCTCAAAACGAAGGACGCCAAGAGGGATGGAACCAAGCGGCTAAAGAAGGTTATGTAGATGTTGAATCACAAAAGATGTGGATTATTGCTCAAGATGAACGCACCTGCGAAATATGTTTAGAATTAGATGGCGAGATAGTTCCTTGGGACGGAGCATTTTCTAGCGGAGATGAAACTCCAGGCAGAGTTCACCCTAATTGTCGTTGCACCATGGTAATCATTCCACCTGAGAGACGCTCATGAGTATCACAATCGCATTTCCTCTTGGATATAAGCCAGTCCTTAAACATGGTGACCATGACCAAACTGACCACGGCGCTTGGGCAACCCAAGGTTCTGAAAAAGAAAAAGAAATTCACGAACGGATTACTGATATTAAAACAGGTGATTACGAGAGAGACAAATACGATGAGGAAGATAAAAACCTCTATCAAAAAATAGAAGCAAAATATAAAACGAAAGATGATAAAACTTATTTGTTGTGGCAAGAAAACATTAAAACACCTGAAGGAAATAACATAATTGAAGTTAGAGCCTACGAGCCAAAAACATTAAGAAGCGGTAAAGAAGGTAGAAAACAAATCGGTTCATTGGCTACCGAAGGTAGAACAAGTTCAATAATAGATGGTGTTTATGTTGATGAACAATATCAACGCCAAGGTATTGCTACCGCCATGTTAAATATGGCTAGAACCTATGCTCCTGATAATATGAAAATCAGCCATTCTTATTCTTTGTCAGACGATGCAAAAGGCTGGAGTAGTGTTGTAAAACACGGCGACCACGACCAATCAACGCACGGTAGTTGGGCTTCAGGTAACTTTAATGAAATCTACGATGGCGAAAAAGCACAAAACACTTACTTTGATACTTACGGGATTAAAACTGATGGAAGTAAAGACCCTGTTGGAATCTCCCGTGAAGAAATAAGAAGTTTGAACACTTACACAGCAGATGGTTATGCAGAAATAAATGGATATTTACGAAGATTTAATAGAGAGCCTGATGAAAACGATTCGATTGATGCCAAACAATACCGTCAAATGCAAGAATATAGAGTTGGCGATTTGGATAAACTCATAGAAGAAGCGCCTGAATTTTTTGGAGACAAAAATTTATACCGAGTGTTTGATAAAAGTATTACAGATACTCTTGAAGTAGGAGATGTATTGACAGATAAAGGCTTTATGTCTACAACTAGAGTTGATATAACTAGGCAAGAAGGCTTAGAAGTATTGCAAAATTTACAAATGATTAGAACCACAGATGACACACCATCAATTCTTTTGCCAAGTGAATCTAAAAAAGGCAAAGGTCTAGCAGTTGATTATCTAAAAAATGCTGTTGTAGATTTGTTTGACAATGTTTCCGCCGCTAACAACGAAAGAGAAATTTTATTACCAAGAAATACATCTTTGAAATTTATGGGATATAAAACTGTTAGTGTTGGGAGTGGCGACCCAATGAAAGTAGGAGTTTTTCAAAGGATGGACAAATGAGTAGATTCATAACCACGCTTGAGGATGTTGAGATAACCCGAGCCAAAGATGTAAAAAAACACGGAGACCACGACCAGTCAAGCCACGGCTCATGGGCTACGGGTGGCGCATCGGGAGTTTCCGCTTCGGAATTAGAAAGAGCGCATGAAGGATTTACATTCAGCGAAGAATCTTCTCAATCTGCTCTTTATTCCTATACTCATAACGGATATAAACTTATTAACGAGTATCAAAGAAGTGGAGATACTTATGAGTTAATTATGTCTGAGAAAGATGAATTCTTAGATAGAATCCCAGGTGTTTTAATTGATGCCGCTGAAATTGATACAGATGATGCTAGGGGAGATGACGCAGACTTAGCGGTTAAAACAGTAGAAAAACTTATTGAAAAAACTACCGAGGCATTAGATTTAGCAATAGATGAGGCGCCTCAAGTTTTGAAAGATAAACTTGTTTTTCGAGTAGTATCAGTTGATACCTTAAGAAATTTGAAAGAGGGAGATAGTTTTTCTGAAAAAGGATTTGTGAGTACAACATCAGTCGATTTGAGAACAGATTCAAAATTACGAGAAAATCTTGGAAATATCGACAAGAAAACAGATGATGTTGTTGCCATCATATACAACGGGGAATTTGGCAAAGGTCTTGCCGTCAATTACAATCAAGAAGCGGCGGCTAATAAAAATGCTTTTGAGAATGAAATAATTTTACCAAGAAATACAGAATTTAAGTTTGTGGGAAAAGATAAAGATGGAAACTATTTATTAGAAAGAAAAAACTAATGATAGATAATAAATTTAGATTAAAATTAGAAAATATAGAATTGGTTATAGCCAAGCACGGAGACCACGACCAAAGTTCTCATGGCTCATGGGCGCAAGGGCTTCAGGTAGCCCCTGAGATAGTCCGCTCGACCCTTGAGAGCGTCAAAGCCAATGGAGGGCTAACCGTTGATATGAAGGACGGCTCCAGCCCTAAAGACGGCTTTATGGTGGCTAAGGGCAAGAAGTTCGCGGCGATAGTCAAGGCTGATGACTTTTTTAATGAGGCTAAAGGCGCTGAGATTCTTTCCTCCTACATGAAACAGCATAAATCTGAGTTCAATAATTCGAATAACTACCTAGGGTTATGGCACAATACGGATGATGGACAGGTCTACCTTGATGTATCAGAAAACATTAAGGACGAGGGAGAGGCTATCTCTCGGGGTCGTGAACGCGACCAAATCTCAATATGGGATGTAGCGAACTTAAAAGAAATAGAAACAGGAGGAACAGGTGGCATCAAAAAAACTCGAAGCGGTACAACTGCCCGATATGTCGAACATGACGGACGAGCAGATAGACGCTTACGCCAAAGAGATTTGGGCAAAGTTAGCAAAACCCTCAAAGTAATTTACTTTGATTATGGTTTGAAACCCGTACTAAAACACGGTGAGCATGACCAGTCCGAACACGGTAACTGGGCTAGAGGCTATACGGCTGATGAAATATCTCGTATTGAAGCAATGGATAAAGTTGGTCCATCAATCGATGAATTAAATACTTTATTAAAAGGCAAAAAAGAATATACCGACGAAGATAAAACTCTTGTCGTAGAAAACGATTCTGACCTTTATGCGGATGCGACTTCAGGTATTGATGAATTAGTTGCATATCGTCTAAAAAACCTTCAAGAAGAATTTCCTAATCACGAATACACAGAACAAGAAAAAACAACTATCTATGAAAATGTACAAAATGAAATGGTTGCTACCTATGTAGAGTCTAATAGTGAAACCCTAGACGAATACCTTCAAGCAAGCGATGGAGATGTTCCCGACACCGAATCAGCGATGTACGCATTGCAGGATGTTTTTGGTGTGAGCCATACTGGAACAAGTATCAACGGAGAAGAAATAACTCTTAGTGCGAATGTTAATGATGTTAGTGCCGACGGCTACAACATTTACATTAGAGGAGATGTTATCAACCAAGAAGGAAATTTGGCTGGAGAATTTGAACGCCGATTTTTTCAAAAAGATGGAGTTTGGAATGTTGAACACTCAGTCTTGCGCTTAGACGAGGACCATATAGGTACAGGTTTTGGCAAAGCATTTATTGAACAATCAGAGGCTTGGTATACCGCTAAAGGCTTTGGCTATATCGAAGTTGGAACTGCATGGGATGGCGCTCGCCATTGGGCAAGAGCAGGTTACGACTGGAAGCCTGACAGAGTGCAAGAAAACTTAGATAACATCTCTCAAAAAGTTGCCTCTATGGTTGATGACGATAGTGGTTGGTTTGCTGAAGGCTCCCCTGAAAGAGCCGAGTTTGATACTTTAATGTCAAGAGCAACAAATGATTATTCTCCTTATTTTGAGGATGAAAGTGGATATAAATATCCTGCTTTTGGCTCAGTCAAAGATTTGAAAGAAGATGATTTTCCACTACCCGCTCATTTTGCAAACATAGGATATTCAAAAGAAAAAGCAGAGGCGACTGGAACTTGGGCTGGAAAAGAATTGATGTATGACTTAAGAATGAAATATACAAAGTCATTGACTGCTGAAGGTCAAAAACTTCTTCGAGGACCTATTGACCTTGATGGAGATGGCTTAATTTATGACGGAACAGCCCGTGAAAAACCAGCACCTACAAAAAAGAACTAAACTAGGGTATAATTAGGTTATGAGCAGACGAGAGACACAAAAGGCTATCCAAGAGGCTTATTCCAAATGGTCCGAAAAGGTTGAGTTCACCTCTGATACTGGTGCATCTAACGAGGACGAATTAAAGATTATGGATGAAATTTCAACCATACTTCAAGGAAATAAACCCGAGTAGTAATACCATCCGCTACTCTTAGAACATGGCGGATATTGCACCCAAACTAATTCATCTAAGCGTTGAGGAACTACTCGCGCTCCACACGAATGTCCATAAATCAGCGTCTCCAACCTCGGCTGAAATCGAGGTTCACCATACTGTTCTTAACGAGATGGCTAGACGCAAGATGGAACGCCCAAAGGATGACTGGGATAGATACGAAATTCTTATTGATTCAATCGATGATGTAGACCTAACGACAATGGCTGGATTGCCAGCCGAGACAGTCCTAGATGTCATTAAAGCCACGGGCGACACCGTGGGTAACATCAAAACTTTCTTTACAGTCAATGGCTATCAAATGCGAATTGAATCAGTTGAAAAAGCCGAGGATAGTTTTACGCCTCCTCAATCAGTAAGAGATGCGGCGCAACGAGCAATTGAATGGATTGATAAAGGTTTTGCTGGTGATGGATTTACTTCAGTCGGTAGAACTAGAGCGGGTCAATTAGCCCGTGGTGAAAGTGTTTCTATCCAAACCTTAAAGCGTATGAAATCTTTTCTTTCTCGACACAAAGTTGATGGACAAGCCCTTGGATTTAATCGTGGTGAAAAAGGATTCCCTAGCGCTGGTCGAGTGTCATGGGACGCTTGGGGCGGAGACGCTGGATTCGCTTGGGCAGAATCGATGGTGGATAGATATGAAAACGCAATGGAAAAGCACGGAGACCATGACCAATCAAGTCATGGAAGTTGGTCTACTGGAACTGGTGGTGGAGAAGATAAGGGTTCGACTGGTCGCCCCGCTATGGCTTCAGATAAACCTGCATCCTCAGAGCGAAGCCCTGAAGCAGTTAAACAAGCCGAACGAATCAGAAGAGACGCTGAAGCAGTTGAGCCAGTAGTCACCTCTTTGATGGAGGGTATTGCTAAAAGTATCGATGCTGATTTTGCTGAATTAAATGGCAAAAATTCTCTTGTACAAAGATTAAAGTCCACAGATTCTCTTGCTCGCAAGATTGACCAAGATGCCGAGAAAGACCACGGCGGAGATAGAGAGAAAGCGGCTAACTCAATTTCTGATGCTGTTCGCTATACACTTAATGTTGATGAAAATAATTACACGGATGGTGTAGAAAAAACAGTTAAGGCTGTTGAGCAAACTGGTTGGAAAGTTGATTCAGTTAAAAACTTTTGGCAAGCAGGTGACCCTTATGACGGCACTAACATTAAAATTAGTAAAGAGGGAGTTAAAGTTGAACTACAACTACACACACCGTCATCTCACAAAATTAAAGAAGTAGATTTACATGATTCTTATGAGAAATACCGTGTATCCAAAGACAACACAGAGCGTAAATCTTTATGGGATGGAATGGTTGAAAAGGCTCGAGCAATCCCTAGACCAGCCAATATGGGCAAACTATTGACCATTGGAACGCTAGTGACACAGACTTTTGAGACCGCTCAACAAGCAGGTTTGGTAAAATCAACGGGGGTTGATATAATGTGGAGAATAACGAGAGGAGGTATAGCCGTATGCGGTATTTCGCAAAATTAGGCGCAAACAACGAAGCGATAAACATTTATCGTTTTGAGGTAGGCGAGACGACCATTACTGAGGACAGATGGGACATTCGAAGCAAGGCTTGGGTGGATAACCCTGATAGCGATGTTGTCGGCTATCTAACTCAAGGCGAGGGAGAATTCCAAGAAGTTACCGAGGATGTAGCCCGTCAAATTTTTCCTGATGTGTTTACCGAAGATGCTACAAAGTCTTTAGGTAAGTTTGATTTACAGAAAGCCGAAGGGGAGAAGCGTTACACACTTGGCGCAATGTATATCCCTGATATGGAAGATGCTCATGGAGAGTGGACAGATTCAGATGAATTACAAAAAGCAGTTTGGGATTATGTAAAAAGTAATGACCGTCGTATTCGTTTACAACACAATAGAGATGTAGTTGCTGGAGAATGGGTAGAAGTTATGGCTTTCCCATATTCATTAACAGTTCCAATTAAAACACCTGAAGGTCAAGATTTAGAACACACATATCCACCTAATACAGTTTTCCTTGGTGTCATTTGGGAGCCTTGGGCATGGAACATGGTTACCGAAGGAAAGATTCGTGGCTATTCAATTGGTGGTAAAGCAGAGCGTTTATTCGTTGATATAGACTTAGAAAAGAACGAGCCAACTGTGTCCGATGTACATGTTGATACAATAATGTCACCGTCAAAGAAAAAACCAAAGAAAGTAGAAACCGTATGAAAAAAGATTCACGGATGTTAGCGGAACTTCGCAAAGGACCTTTGGCTGGTATGGACGAGGACGAGTTCAAGATGATTGAAGAAGATGTAAAAAAGTTTGGTTTCAAAGGACTTAGTGGTTACGCAAAATCAACAGTTCAACGGGCAATACGCCTAATGGGTGGAGAGATTAACAAAGCAATAAAAAGCAAACTATTAGCATTTGAAAAAAATGTTTCAGTTGGAGATAGAGTTTCATGGAACGCATCAGGTGGAACAGCCGAAGGTAAAGTTTTAAGAATTGAACGCTCAGGAAAAATCAATGTTCCTGATTCATCATTTGAAATTGAAGGCTCAGAAGATGACCCAGCCGCGTTAATTGTTTTATACCGTGATGGTAAACCAACTGATACTAAAGTTGGACATAAAGTTTCAACACTAAAAAAAAAGTAATTCTTGAGAAGCACGGCGACCATGACCAGTCGAGTCATGGTTCTTGGCGTAATGGAGATGACTCTGAGGGTGAAGATTCATCTGAACCAAAAAATCCAAAACAAAACTTTGTTCCTTACAAAGATGATTCTGAAGAAGAGTTTGAAGAATTAGATGCTGATGACCCTAGATGGATGGACACAATGGATTATCCAAGGAAAAAGAAGTAATGCCAAGCGTTATTGATGACACAATACAAGTTCTTAAATCTATGGGCATTTCTTCTTATCGAGTTTCAACCCCGCCTGGGTATGCAGGAATCCAAGTAAATCTACCTAATGATTCTCAAGCATTTTTTGTTTGGACAAAAATAGACCAAACTGATTTTCATTTTAGGTTGGCTCGGTTTTGGGCTAATGAGAACCCTTTTTCAATGTGGGTTTCACCTAATTTAATCGAAGCCCTAACCAAGACAAGGGTTTTAGCAAACCAATAAATAGGCTCGAATTACACCTATGGTATTCTTTGTCTGTCAAGACCCGAGGTTAGTTTTATTAGCCCTATGCTAAAAAGACTCACCTCTAGTTTGTTAGGAGCATAAATGTCAAAACCCCGTACCCGCAAAATGGTGAATTTAGCCATCGAAGAAACGAGTGGAGTAGACCATCCAGCGCACTTACATGAAGGTTGGCTTGTAATGAAGTCAGCATCCGAATCTGAAGTTCAGAGGGTTCTCGACAAATCGCTGACCAAGGAGGACTCCAACATGGAGGATATGAAAACTACCGAGGCAACTGAAGTTAAGGTTGAAAAAACCGTTGAGGAACAATTAGCGGCGGCAGATGCCCGTATCGCTGAACTCGAGGCACAACTCGCCGAAAAAAACCAAAAGCCTGAAATAGAAGAATTAAAGATGGCGATGAACGAGGACTCAATGAAACCTAAAGTGGATGAGGAATATATGAAATCCGCTCCCGAATCAGTTGTTAAAATGATTACAGACTTGAAAAAGCAAGCAGAGGAGGCAACCGCTGAACTTCGTAAAGAGCGTGAAGCCCGTGCCGATGCTCAATCAGTTGAAAAAGCAAAGGGTTGGGCTAATCTCAATCTTAATGCTGAAAAAGTTGGACCAGCGCTTCGTCGTTTGTCTGAGACAGATTCAGAACTAGCAAAGAGTGTTGAAGAGATTCTTTCTTCAGTCAATGCTCAGGCTGAGTCAGCATCAATTTTTGCAGAAATCGGCAAATCTGCGGACTTCAAATCAGGTAATGCTTATGAGCGTATGACTACGCTTGCTAAGTCTGCCGTTGATGAGGGTGCATCAAAGTCAATGGCTCAAGCCATTGCCGATGTTGCGTTAAACAACCCTGACCTTTACAGCCAATATCTAACCGAGAAGGGTGCTAAGTAAAATGGCATTTGAATTTAGTAATTATTCAGTAAAAATTACAAGAGTTGCTGGCGCTGACTTATCAGCCCTTCAATACACTTTTGTAAAATTAAGTACAACTGACACAGTTGTTACTTGTTCAG
>Ga0209401_1000069_pt1 | contig 70085 bp, 56 predicted proteins | sample M_140807_MF_Meta_FD_187318 | JGI IMG/M metagenome (GOLD analysis project Ga0209401, IMG submission 187318) | Freshwater microbial communities from Lake Montjoie, Canada to study carbon cycling - M_140807_MF_MetaG (SPAdes) (version 2) | ecosystem: Environmental > Aquatic > Freshwater > Lake...
CACGAGAAACGTGCGGCCCGCATCCCACCGCACCCGCATTTCCATCGCCGGCCCGGCCTTCCCTTCCGCCCCCGCCGCGTTCAGAACCCAGTCGCCGACCAGCCACTCGAGATCCTCGAGCATGTCATCGTCCGCCACCACGGGCCGTTCGGACTCGCGCACACCGGCGAGCTTCCACGTGACGCCGCTGCGGACCCAGACCGCCGAGAACCAGCCCTCGATCGGATTGGTCGTGCCGGGCAGCACGACGTCCACGGCCCCGTCCTCGAGAGCCACGTCGGCGGTGACGAACCGGATCTGCGACTCCTGCACGCGGTACTCGGGCCGCAGCCCGGCCTCCGCGGACGGACCGCCGTCGAGAAGGCCACCGTCTCGCGGCTGCAGCCGCCTCCCCCATCCATCGACGATGTCTCCATCGGCCGTCCATGCCGCCTTGACGGCATGCTCGTCTCCCTTGGCGAGCGCGGCCCGATAGGCCGCCGCGGCGGCGCGGATGGCGGCCACATCGGCAGGCGATCCCACCGCCTCGGCCGCCTCGACCACCTGGCCCGCCTGGCCCGACAGTAGCGACCCGCACACGAGCCCGACTCCCAAGGCCACCACAAGCCTCGCGGTCACGGCGCGGAACGGGCAGCGACCGATGGACACCGTTGGTGCCGGTTGTGCGGCGCGTGTCACCATGATTCTCCTCGAGACGAGAGGGCTCTAGACGATCGAGACAGCGTAATCACGCGATGACCACGTGTCGAACGATATCGGAGCCTCCGACCCGCCGGCAGCGCGCGACGTTGGACGCGTCGGGCCGCGCTCGCGTCGGCCGGATCCGGATCCTACGGCGAGACCGCCAGCCGGCGGCCGTCGAGCCAGGTCTCGAGCACCCGCGTGTCGGGGATGTCGTCGACCGGGCAGGCCAGCGGGTCGCGGTCGAGGATCACGAAATCAGCCCGCTTGCCCGGCTCGAGCGAGCCCACCTCCCGGTCCATCAGCAGCACCCGCGCGTTCTCGATCGTGTACATGCGGATCGCCTCCTGCCGCGTGAGCGCATGCTCCGGATGGATCGGCCGGAGCGCGCGGCCCGCGACGAACCGCGCGCCGTCCTGCGGCCATGCGTCCACGCCGATCCGCCGCGCCTGTCGCGACACCGCGGCCCACATGCCCAGGAACGGGTTGTAGGGGTTCACCGAACGAAAGCTGCCGATCTTCTGCATGTGGTCGCTGCCGCCGCCGACGGGCACCCCGGCGTCGAAGAGCGGCCGCAGCGGCTGGAACCGCCGCATCCGCTCCTCGCCGAAGTGCCGCGTGAGCGTGTCGCCGTCGAGGTGCAGCCAGACCGGCTGCAGGTCGACCACGACGCCCAGCCGCGCGGCCTCCGCGACACTCTCCGGCGTGAGAAAATTCGAGTGCGTGAGACAGGGCCGCGTGGCCCGCAGCGGCAGGTCGCGATCGACCTCGCGGTAGGCGTCGAGCAGGAGGGCGGTGGCGCCGTCCCCCACGGCATGCGCGGTGAACTGCAGCCCCTCGGCAGCCACCGCCCGCACCAGCGCCACGAGCCGGTCGCGGTCGACGTTCTGCGCACCGCGATACGCCGGGTCGATGATGCCGTAGATGCGGCTCTCCCCCCACGGCTCCTGCATGAGCGCGCTGCCGGTGAGCATGCCGCCGTCGAGCCAGATCTTCGTGCCCACGATCTGCAGCAGCGGATCCTCGCGGCGGAGCGGATGCCTTCCCAGCGCGGCGATCGCCTCGGCGACGCGGTCCCACTCGGGATGGCTCGGCAGCGTGTGCGAGAGCCGCACCCGCACCGTGAGCTCGCCCCGCTCCCGCAGCCGTCCATACGCGGCGATGCCGTCGGGCGACGCACCGCGGTCGGCGATCGTCGTCAGGCCGACGCGGTTGTAGTCGGCGAAGAGCCGTGCGAGCAGGCCGTCGGTCTCGGCGGTCGTCGGCGACCGCGCCGCGGACGGCGCGTCGATCGACGGCGTGAAGCCCCGCACCAGACCGGTCGGCTCGCCGTCGGCGTTCCGCTCGATCCGCCCGGAGCCCACGGGCCGATCTCCCGTCTCCCGCGTGATGCCCGCCAGCGAGAGCGCCAGCGAATTGAGCATGCTGTCGGGGCCCGTGCTGAAGACCACGGGGTGCCGCGGCGCCGCCCGGTCGAGCTCCTCGCGGGTGGGATACCGCTGCTCCGCGAGCCGCGTGATGAACACCTGCCGCACGACGATCTTCGAACCCTCCGGCACGGCCGCGGCGCGGGCGGCGATGTAGGCGAGGAGGTCCGCGATGGAGCGGATGTCCGGAACCGGGTGGTCGAACTCGTGGGTCGCGGCGCCCACCGGGTGGGTGTGCGAGTCGATGAGGCCGGGCAGCACCGTCCTGCCGGCGAGGTCGATCCGCCCGGCATCGGCCTGCATCTCCGCCAGCCGGCGGGCCGCGGCCCCCACGGCCACGATCCGTCCCTCGTCGATGGCGAAGGCGTCGACGATCGTGAAAGCCGGGTCGACCATCACGATGCGGCCGTTCACGAAAACCGTCGGCGCCGCATCGGCAGCCGCCGGTGCGAGGAGCAGAACCAGCGTCGCCACGGCGATGTCCGTCCTCGTCACCCGTCCAGCACGGCCCATGGCACGACTCCTTGTGACCCGGCCCCGCGTCGCGGAAGTCTACCGCCACGCACGCCATGCCGACGCGAGCAGGCCGGGGGAACAGCTCGGCGCCCGGCCGATGCTCGCCCGGTTCCTCGCGGAGTTCCTGCACGAGCGGGCCACGATCCTCACGCCGGACACCGCGCGGCTCATGATCCGCAGCCATAATCCCCGGGCATCGAGCCCCGCGGGCTCGGGTTCGCAATCGGGCCGCAGGCCGGCGGAACCGGAGTGTCCGCGCGGACGTTCGGCCACACCGGCTCGACCGGGACGCTCTGCCGGGCCGATCCGGCCACCGACACGATCTGCGTCGTGCTCACGTCGCTGCCCGCGACGGCCGTCTCGCCGCATCCGCGGGATGTGGCGTCGGATCGCGTCGCCGCGGCGTAGCAGCGGGGCCGTCCGTTGCAGCCGACCAGGTGTCCCGCCGCCGAGGCCGCGGCACGCCACGGCGCCGACGAAGCCCGCGGAGACGCCGGCTGCGGATGCGTCCGCCGCATATCATTCGAACGGGACTCGACAGCCGTGGTCACAAGCTGCGCCCATTCGCAACCGGGCCGATAGCCTCGTGCGGCAGGCGGCTCCATGCAGGTGACGTCATGCACATGAACTCAGATCGACCGCTGTGGCCCCATGGTGCGTGTGGACCCATGATGCCGCCACGCGACGACACACACGCATTCACCCCGGTGGGAAGGATCGGGATCGGCCGCGCGACGCTCGTGGGCGGCGGACACGCTGCGAAGACCATGCAGCTGACGATTCCGACGCGGGACGCCCGCGGCTGCGTCACCATGCTCTGCGGCGCCGGCACCGACCTCGCCTCCGCGGTCGCCGCGGCGTTCGCACCGCTGTCGGTCATGCCCTTCACGATCGACGCCGCCGTGGTGGAGGAAGGCCACGCGGCCGAAGGCGGCGTCGCTGCGCGGGTGCTCGTGCGGGCCGTCGACGCGGCGGCGCCACGGCACACGGCCGGCCACGCGACGGCTGCCGATGCGGCCACGGCCGTCGCCGTCGCCGCCGCCCGCAGCCTTGCCACGGGCGGTTTCCTGCGGCGATCGCTCCTGCCGTCGGGGTCGCCGGACGTCGCGGCGACGACCGAGCGGATCGTCGCCGGCCTCGACGGGCTCCTCCCCGGCGGCCCGCTGCCGCCGGAGACGCTCGGCGCAGTCCGCGAGTTCGTCGCCCACGAGCTGCACCGCTTCGGCGAAGGGCAGGCGATCGTCGCCGCCCACGCCCCCGACAGGACGGCACTCCTGACGCGGTTCGACGCGCCGGCGGCGCTCGAGCAGCCGGGCAGCGAGCCGCGGGACTGCGACACGCACACGACCTCCTGGTGGGAATGGTTTCCCGGGCTCGACAACGACGCGCGGACACTCCGCGACGTGCTCGCCGAGCTGCCGGCCGCGCCGCCAGCCGCAATCCCCTGGATCGTCCGCCTGTTCGAGAACGACAAGGGCTGGCTGCGGCTCCACGGAGCCGCGAGCCTCCGGCACCACGACATGATCCACGTCCTGCTCGGCCGGGGGCTGCTCGACCAGGACGAGGCGTTCGTGATCGGGTTCACGATGGGCTCGACGAAGTCGGTGTCGCGGCTGGAGCGGTGGTTCTTCCGCTGCGCTGTGTCGCGGCTCTATCCGGAGCCCTACCGCATCCACTCCCTGATGCTCGCCGCGTACGATCTCGGGCTGGAGGCGGGCCGCGAGTTCGGCGCGAGGAACCTCCACCTGCGGCTGCGGGACGACATGCTCGACCAGCCGCTCGGCGACGTCCGCCGTGAGCTCGGGATCGACACGCGGCGGCTGCGGCGGTTCTACGCCCGCGAGCGGGCGGCGGTGCCGGGCACGCTCGCGAGCCTGCGGCTCCCCGTCTGCGACTGAGCGCGCACGAGACGCAGGCGAGTGGGCCGGGGATGCCTACGCCCCATCGCCGGACGTTCGCTACGGACATCCTGTCCTCCGCTCACTCGATGCCGGCTGCGCTGCGACATCCTGTCTCCGCTGGCCGCCAACGCCGGCTCCCGGGGCATAGGCATCCCCTTCCCGTATTCCCGATGGAGACCGCTGAACACGCCCGCGGGTCGCACGCGAGACGCCGGATGCACTCGGGGCCGACTGGCGTCACGCCGTGCCGGCCGCGACCCGCGGCGGCGGAGTCGACGGCGCGGTCGCGGCGACCCGCGACGCCGGCCAGACCGCGTCGAGGCAGAGGTAGACGACCGGTGTCGTAAAGAGCGTGAGCAGCTGGCTGGCCGCCAGCCCGCCCACGATCGCCACGCCCAGCGGCCACCGCAGCTCCGCGCCCGGTCCGGTGCCCAGCGCCAGGGGCAGGCCGCCGAGCAGGGCCGCCAGCGTCGTCATCGTGATCGGCCGGAAGCGGAGCAGGCACGCCTCCACGATCGCCTCCGCGGGGGCGAGACCGCGCGACCGCTCCGCCTCGATCGCGAAGTCGATCATCATGATCGCGTTCTTCTTCACGATGCCGATCAGCAGGATGATCCCGATCAGCGACATCACGTTGAGTTCCATGCCGCAGGCCAGCAGGGCCAGCAGGGCCCCCAGGCCGGCGCTGGGGAGCGTGGAGAGGATCGTGAGCGGGTGGATGAAGCTCTCGTAGAGGATGCCGAGCACAATGTAAACGGCCACGACGGCGGCGAGGATCAGGAGCGGCTGCCCGGCCAGCGACGCCTGGAACATCCGGGCCGTGCCGGAGAAGCTGCCGCGGACCGTCGCCGGCATGCCGAGGTCGGCGGCCGTCCGCTCGACGGCGTCCACGGCCTCGCCGAGCGAGACGCCGGCCGCGAGGTTGAACGACACGGTCGCCGAGGGGAACTGGCCGGTGTGGTTCACCAGCAGCGCCGTGGTGGCCGCATCGTGGGTGCAGAGCGACTCCAGCGGGATCGGCGTGCCGTCGCGACCGGGAACGTGCAGCAGCTTCAGCGACTCCGGCCCCTCGAGAAACTCGGGCTCCAGCCCCATCACCACGCGATACTGCCCCAGCGAACGGTAGATGATCGACACCTGCCGCTGGCCGAAGGCGTCGTAGAGCGCCTCGTCGATCTGCTGCGGCGTCACGCCGAACCGCGCGGCGGCGTCGCGGTCGATCGAGATCCGGGCCTGCAGCCCGCGGGTCTGCAGGTCGCTGCGGACGTCCGCCAGCTGCGGCAGCTCGCGGAACGCCGCCTGGAGCCGCGGAGCCCAGAGGTTCAGGTCGGCGAGCGTGTCGCTGCGGATCGTGTACTGGTACTGCGAGCTGCTCGGGCGGGATCCGATCCGCAGGTCCTGCACCGGCTGCATCACGAGCGTGCCGCCGGGGATCGAGGAGAGGCTCTTGCGAAGCCGGGCGATCACCTCCGCGGCGGAGAGCCCCCGCTCCTCGCGCGGCGTGAGACTGATGAAGATCCGCGCCGTGTTGGGGCTGCCCCCCGCGGCACCGCCGGTCGAGCCCGTCACGCCGACCACGGCCGGATCCTCGACGAGCGCCCGCGAGAACCTCGTGAGGAGGCCGCTCATCGACTGGAACGACGAGTCCTGGTCGGCGTCGAGCGTGCCGGTGAGCCGGCCGGTGTCCTGCGCGGGGAAGAATCCCTTGGGGATGATCACGTAGAGATAGACCGTCAGCGCCATGGTCGCCAGGTTGACGGCCATGGTCGTCCGCGGGTGCCGCAGCACGATCCGCAGCAGCCATCCGTAGACCCGGGTCACGAGCCCCCCGCCAGCGGCGGCGTGCCGCCCGTCGTGCCGCGCCGGACGCAGCAGCCAGGCGCACATCATCGGCGTGGTGGTGAGCGACACGACCATCGAGATCCCGATCGCCACCGAGAGCGTCACGGCGAACTCGCGGAACAGCCGCCCGACGATGCCGCCCATGAGCAGGATCGGGATGAAGACGGCGACCAGCGACACGCTGATGGAGAGCACCGTGAAGCCGATCTCACGGGCCCCGAGCAGCGCGGCCGCCAGCGGCCGCATGCCGGCCTCGCGGTGCCGGGCGATGTTCTCCAGCACGACGATTGCGTCGTCGACGACGAAGCCCGTCGCGATCGTCAGGGCCATGAGCGAGAGGTTGTCGAGGCTGTAGCCGAGCAGGTGCATCACGGCGAACGTGGCCACGAGCGACACCGGCACCGCCACGCTGGGGATCAGCGTCGCCCGGACGTCCCGCAGGAAGAGGTAGACCACGAGCACCACGAGCGCCACCGACAAGAGCAGCGTGTGCTGCACGTCGGCGATGCTCGCGCGGATCGTGGTCGTGCGGTCCATCGCCGCGTCGAGCTGCATGCCGGCCGGGATCTGGCGGCGGAGCTGCGGCAGGAGCGCCCGCACGTTGTCGACGGTCTCGATCATGTTCGCCGCCGGCTGGCGGTAGACGATCACCAGGATGGTGGGCTCGCCGTTGTAGACGCCCGCCACCCGCACGTCCTCGACAGCGTTCTCGACGGTAGCCACGTCCCCCAGCCGCACGACCGCCCCGTCCCTGGCGGCGACCACCAGTTGCCGGTATTCGGCGGCGTCGAAGAGCTGGTCGGTGGTGGCGATCTCCCAGGCGCGGTCGGCGTCGTCGATCACGCCCTTGGGCCGGTTGGCGTTGGCCTGCTGGAGGCAGGTGCGCACGTCGTCGAGGCCGAGGCCGTACCGCTCGAGCACCATCGGATTGACGCTCACGCGGACCGCCGGCGCCGAGCCGCCGCTCACCACCACCTGCCCGACGCCCGACACCTGCGACAGCTTCGGCTGCACGATCGTGGCCGCCGCGTCCTGCAGGCTGGCCCGGTCGTGCACGGGCGACGTGATCGCCAGGATCATCACGGGGCTGTCGCCGCTGTTGATCTTCCGCGCCGTCGGGGCGCCCGGCAGCTCCTGGGGCAGCCGGCCGCCGGCGGCGTTGATGGCTGCCTGCACGTCCCGCACCGCGCCGTCGATGTCGCGGTCGAGGTCGAACTGCAGCGACACCGATGTCTGGCCGAGCATGCTCATGGAGGTCATCTCCGTGATGCCGGCGATGAGGCCAAACTGCCGCTCCAGCGGCGCCGCCACCGCGGACGCCATCGTCTCAGGGCTGGCGCCGGGCAGGGCGGCGCTCACGCTCACGCTCGGGTATTCCACCTGCGGCAGCGACGAGACCGGCAGCAGGAAGTAGCAGATCGCCCCCGCCAGCGTGACCGCGATCGACAGGAGCGTGGTGCCCACGGGGCGGTGGATGAACCAACCGGAGACGTTCATGCCGCGGTCTCCTGCCCGCCACGGCCGTCCGCCGGGCCGCCGGCGGCGCCGCGGAGCCAGCGGGCGGCCGCGTCGAACCAGAGGTAGATCACCGGCGTGGTGTAGAGCGTGAGGAACTGGCTGACCAGCAGGCCGCCGATGATCGTCACGCCCAGCGGTCGCCGCAGCTCCGAACCGACCCCGGTGCCCAGCGCCAGCGGCACGGCGCCGAGCAGCGCCGCCATCGTCGTCATCATGATGGGGCGAAACCGCAGCAGGCACGCCTGCTCGATCGCCTCGGCGGTGCCGACACGGCGGCCGTCGATGCCGTGCCGGTCGGCGTCGATCGCGAAGTCGATCATCATGATGGCGTTCTTCTTCACGATGCCGATGAGGAGGATGATGCCGATCAGCGAGATGACGTCGAGATCGAGCCCCTCCCGCATCAGGGCCGCAAGCGCGCCGACTCCGGCGCTCGGCAGCGTGGAGAGGATCGTGAGCGGGTGGATGGTGCTCTCGTAGAGCACGCCGAGCACGATGTAGACCGTCACGATCGCCGCCAGCACCAGGAGCGGCTGGTTGGCCAGCGACGACCGGAACGCGGCCGCGGTCCCCTGGAACTCCGTCTCGATGGCGGGGGGCAGCGCGAGTTCCCCGCGGACCCGCTCGACCGCCTCGAGCGCCCGGCCGAGCGATGTGCCCGGAGCCAGGTTGAACGACACGGCCACCGCGGGGAACCTTCCCTGGTGATTGATCACCAGCGGGCCGGTCGTCTCCTCCAGCCGCGTCACGGCGGCCAGAGGCACGCGGCCGCCGCCGGTGCCCGCCACGGCGCCGGCCGCGGCCGTCCGCACGTACAGCTTGCCGAGATCCTGCGGGGCGGTGCGGAACGAGGGCTCCACCTCGAGCACCACGCGATACTGGTTCAGCTGCGTGAACATGATCGAGATCTGCCGCTGGCCGTAGGCGTCGTAGAGCGCGTCGTCGATCATCTGCGGCGTGATCCCCAGCCGCGAGGCGCTGTCGCGGTCGATCACGAGCCGGGCCTGCAGCCCGCCCTCCTGCTGGTCGCTGGCCACGTCGGCCAGCTCCGGCAGTGCCTGCAGGCGGGCCACGAACCGCGGTGCCCACTCCACGAGTTCCTCCGCGTCGGGCGACTCCAGCGTGCACTGGTACTGCGTGCGGCTCACCCGCGACTCGACCGAGAGGTCCTGCACCGGCTGGAGGTAGAGCGTCGCGCCGTCGACCGCCGCGAGCCGCTCCTGGAGCCGGCGGATGACGTCGGCGACCCCGATGCCCCGCTCCTCCGCGGATTTCAGGTTGATGAGCATGCGGCCGCTGTTGACGGTTGTGTTCACGCCGTCGATGCCGATGAAGCTCGACAGGCTCTCCACCGCCGGGTCGGCGAGGACGGCCTTGTTGAGGGCGAGCTGCCGCCGGGCCATCCCCTCGAACGACACCGAGGGCGCCGCCGCGGAGATGCCGAGCAGGACTCCCGTGTCCTGCGTGGGGAAGAATCCCTTGGGGACGTCCCGGTAGAGCAGTGCGGTCGCCGCCATCGTAGCCACCGCCACTGCCATGGTCGCGACCTGGTGCCGGAGCACGAACCGCAGCGTGGCGGCGTAGACGGCCAGGAAGCCGTCGAAGAATCGCTCGCTGGCCCGGTAGAGCCAGCCGGCCCGCGCTGGATCGCGGTGCCGCAGCAGCATGGCGCACATCATCGGCGTCAGCGTCAGCGACACGATCGCCGACACGAGGATCGTCACGCTCAGCGTGACGGCGAACTCGCGGAACAGCCGCCCCACGATGTCGCCCATGAACAACAACGGGATCAGCACGGCGATGAGCGACACGCTCAGGCTGACGATCGTGAAGCCGATCTCCGCGGCGCCGTCGAGCGCCGCCGCGAGCGGCGGCTTCCCCTTCTCCAGGTGGCGGACGATGTTCTCGATCATCACGATCGCGTCGTCCACGACGAAGCCCGTGGAGATCGTCAGCGCCATGAGCGTGAGGTTGTTGAGGCTGTAGCCCAGTGGCAGCATCACGGCCAGCGTGCCGACCAGCGACAGCGGCACGGCCACGCCGGGGATCACCGTCGCCGTCAGGTCGCGCAGGAACAGGAAGATCACGAGCACGACGAGCGCCACGGTGAGCACCAGCTCGTGCTCCACCCCCTCGATTCCGGCGCGGATGGCCGTGGTGCGGTCGGTGAGCAGGTGGACGGTGACCGCCGCGGGGAGCGATGCCTCGAGCTGCGGCAGGAGCGCCTTGATCCGGTCGACGACGTCGATGATGTTGGCGCCGGGCTGCCGCTGGATGTTGACGATCACGGCGGGCACATCGTTCATCCAGGCGGCCTGCCGCAGGTTCTCGGCGCCGTCCACGACCGTGGCGACATCGGTGAGCCGGATGGGCGCGTCGTTGCGGTAGCCGATGATCAGCCGGCGGAAGGCGTCGCTGGTGAGCAGTTGGTCGTCGGCGGCGATCGTGTGCGCCTGCCGCCGGCCGTCGAAGCTCCCCTTGGCCTGGTTGACGCTCGCCTGCACGAGCGCCCCGCGCAGGTCCTCGAGGTTCATGCCGACGGCGGAGAGGGCGACAGGGTTTGCCTGGATGCGGATCGCCGGCTTCTGCCCGCCGGACAGGCTCACCATGCCGACGCCCGAGAGCTGCGAGATCTTCTGGGCCAGGAGCGTGTCGGCGAGGTCCTGCACGCGCGTGAGCGGCAGCGTCTCGCTCGTCAGGGCCAGCGTGAGGATCGGGGCGTCGGCGGGATTGGTCTTCGTGTAGATCGGCGGGTTGGGCAGGTCGCGGGGCAGGTAGGCGGTGGCGGCCGCGATCGCCGCCTGCACCTGCTGCGTGGCCACGTCGATGTCGAGGTCGAGCGCGAACTGCAGCGTGATCCGCGAGCAGCCCTCGGAGCTGCTGCTGGTCATCTGCGTGAGCCCGGGCACCTGCGCGAACTGCCGCTCCAGCGGCGATGTCACGGAGGATGCCATCACCTCGGGGCCGGCGCCGGGATGGAACGTGAGCACCTGGATCGTGGGATAGTCGACCTGCGGCAGCGCGGAGATCGGAAGCTGCCGGTAGGCGACGGCGCCGGCCAGGAGCAGGGCCACCATCAGGAGCGACGTGGCCACCGGCCGCAGGATGAATGGCCGGGAGACGTTCACGCTCAGGGCCTCGCGGCGGCGGCCCCGCCCGAGGCCGGCCCCGTGGCCACGGCGGCGGCCTCGGATCCGCGGCCGGCCGGCCCGCGGACGGCGACCCGCGCCTTATTGGCGATCTTGTCGATGCCGTCGGTGACGACGAGGTCGCCCGGCTTCAGGCCCGCGGTGATGGTGACCACGTCCCCCTGGCCGGGCCCGGGCTCGACGGTCCGAAGCGCCACGGTGGAATCGGGCTGCACGACGTAGACGAAGTTCGAGTCGGGCCCGTGCTGCACGGCGGCAGCGGGCACGACCGTGGCGCCGGAGAGCGTCTCCACCCGCAGCCGCGCGTTGACGAACTGGTTGGGAAAGAGCGTGTTGTCATTGTTGGGGAAGACGGCCTTGAGACGCACGGTGCCGGTCGCGGTGTCGACCTGGTTGTCGATCGCGAGCAGCTCGCCGCTGCCGAGCTTCGTGCGGAAATCGCGGTTATAGGCCTCGACCGGCAGCTTTCCGCCGGCGGCCAGGGCCCTCTGCACCCGGATGATCTCGTCCTGTGGGATGGTGAAGACGATGGCGATCGGGTGCAGCTGCGCGATGACGGCGAGCCCCGTGGGGTCGTTGGCGCGGACGATGTTGCCGGAGTCGACCAGACGCAGGCCCATGCGGCCCGAGATCGGCGCGGTGATGCGGCAGAAATCGAGCTGCAGCCGCACGTTGTCGATGACGCCCCGGTCGATCTGCGTGGCGGCCTCGCTCTGCCGCACGAGCGCCCGCTGGGCGTCGATCTGCTGGGCCGTGATCTGCTTCTGGCTGGCAAGCGACTCATACCGCTCCAGGTCGAGCTTGGCCGCCTCGAGCACCGCCTGGTTCCGGGCGAGCTGCCCCTCCGCCTGACGCAGCTGCACCTCGAACGGCCGCGGGTCGATCTCGGCGAGGAGATCCCCTTCATTGACAGACTGCCCCTCCTGGAAAGCGACGTTCACCAGTTCGCCGTCGACGCGGCTGCGGACGGTGACGGTATTGAAGGCGACGACCGAGCCGAGCCCGTTCAAAAAGAGATCGATGTCGGCCGTGCGGGCCTCGATCGCGGTCACCGGCACAACCCGCGGGGGCAGCGGCTTCGCTTCGGGAGCAGGCGGCCGCAGGAGGGCGAGCCCGCGCTCCCAGCCCCGCTCGACGAGCGTGGGGTCGCGGACCACCGCGGCCCCGGCCGCCGCCAGCACCGCCAGCCAGAAGAGCGTGGACCACCAGCGGCGCCGCCGTCGGGGCGCCGGCGCGGGTGCCGGCTGGTCGCTGACGGATGCCTCGACGGTCATGGAACACGCTCCGCCAACACGCGGTCGCCCTCGATCCCGGGAGTTCCCGGACTTCCGTCATCCTACCCTTTCGACGGGGCGTTTTGGACCGGGCCGACGGTCGGTCGCGGCGACGGGGGGGCGCGGGATTCCGGCCGCAGGGATCGTGCCGGTCGTGGCGGCGTCGGCCGTCTCCGGCCCCGCGCATCCACCTCGCATGCACCTCGCATGCAGGGGCTGCCGCCGCGGGGAACGTCGCGGACGTGCCACGCATGACGTGCCACGGATGAATGGTATCGTCTGCTCGCACGCCGCCCGGTCGGGCCGCGCGCCCCCGAGGCGACGATGCCGCAGCTGGCTCCCTATGAATGGCTCCTGCTCGCGATCGGCGCGGTGGGGATCGGCGTGTCGAAGAGCGGCCTGGCCGGCTTCGGCGTCGTGCACGTGCTCGTCTTCGCCCTCGTGTTCGGCGCGAAGGCGTCGACGGGCGCCCTGCTGCCGCTGCTGATCGTGGGCGACATCTGCGCCGTATGGCTCGTGGGACGCGACGTGGTCTGGGACTCCGTCCGCCGGCTCCTGCCGCCCACGCTCGTCGGCGTCGTCGCGGGCTGGCTGCTGCTCGACCGGCTCGACGAGCACGTCTGCCGGCCCGTCATCGGCGGCCTCATCCTCGCGCTGGCGGCCGGCCAGCTCGTGCGCATGTGGCGGCCCGACCTGCTCGCCCGCGTGCCGCACGCCCGCTGGTTCGCCTGGATGATGGGCATCCTCACCGGCATCACCACGATGCTCGCCAACGCCGCCGGCCCGGTCGTCGCCCTCTACCTGCTGGCCGTGTCGCTGCCGAAGTCGCAGCTCATCTCCACGGGCGCCTGGTTCTTCCTCATCGTGAACCTCGTCAAGGTGCCCTTCAGCACGAACCTCGGGCTCATTGCGCCGGCGACGCTCGCGGTCAACGCCGTGCTCGCCCCGTGCGTGGTGATCGGGCTGTTCCTGGGCAGATCGATCCTGCGGCGGCTGCCCCAACGGGTGTTCGAAACGCTGGTGCTCTGCCTCACGGCCGCGGCCGCCGCCCGGCTGATCCTGGGGTGAGCGGGACGCGGCGAGTCCACCGCGCGGACCGGCCGTTGCATCTCCGCGGCCGGCGGCGGAGAATCCCACGTCAGCGGCCCGCGCCGATATTCCGCCTGCGTCAGCGACTCAGCATCCGGGGGCATCTCATGCGGCGCTACGCGGCCATCGTGCTCGCCTTCGTCGCCGCCACCATGGCACGGGCCGAGCCGCCGGCGCGAAAGGTTCCGCCGCGGGTGCAGGCCCGGCCCGAGCCGCGGCACGGCGTCTCGTTCCTCCTCGACGGCCGACTCGTGCTCGGCCTCGACGGCGGCGCGGGGATGCGACGGCCGTTCCTCTATCCGGTGCTCGGCACCGCGGGCGTGCCCCTCACCCGCATGGGACACCCGCACGATCCGATCTCACACTCCCACCACAACTCGGTCTGGATCGCCCACGCCGACGTCGGCGGCACCACGTTCTGGGCGGACGACGGCGGCACGATCGAGGTGACGCAGATCACGCGGCTCGAGGACGGCGACGACCGGGCCGCCGTCGAACTGAAGGCCGTCTGGCGGGCCGGTGAGAAGGGGCTCGTGCTCCGCGAAAACCGCCGGGTGAGCCTCCTCCCGCTCGCCGCCGACGTCTGGCGGATCGACGTCGAGACGGAACTCCATGCCGTCGACGCCCCGGTGACGCTCGGCGCCACCGCGTTCGGCATGCTGGCGGTGCGGATGGCGAAATCGATCGGCGTGAACGACGGCGGCGGAAAAATCCTCAACTCGGAAGGGGCGGTGAACGAGGCGGCGTGCTTCCGCAAGCCGGCCCGCTGGGTCGACTACACCGGCCCTGTGACGGCGACGCTCGACGAGGGGATCACGCTCATGGACCATCCCCGGAACCTCCACCACCCGGTGGAGTTTCACGTCCGCGACGACGGCTGGATGGGCGCAGCGACGACGTTCCGGGCCGCGCACACGATCGAGCCAGGCACGCCGCTGCGGCTGCGTCACGGCCTGCTCGTCCACGGCGGCACGGTGGACGCCGCGGCGATCGAGCGGGAATGGAAGCGATTCGCGGCGGCGCCATTCCAGCCGTTCGCCGAGAAGCCGAAGTGACGGCTGCGGCTCCAGATCACCAGCGCTGGGCATGGCCCGGCATCGGACCGCCCGCACCCCGTCGCCGGACGTTCGCTGCGCCCATCCTGGGCTTCGCTCACTCGAACCCGACTGCGCTTCGCCATCCCTGGCTCCGCTTGTCGGCTCACGCCGGCTCTCGGGGCACGGGCGGCCCGAAGCCTCCCGTCGTGCGAGGAGCAGAGCAGCACCGGCTCACACCAGCGGCCTGAAGTGGCCCACGAGGTCGTGCAGTCGGGCCACCTGCTTGAGCTTCTTCGCCCGGCTCGTCCGCACCATCTCCACGTCGGGCAACTGCTCCGTATCGTCGCGGTAACGGTTCAAGCCCACGATCGGCGGCTCACCGGCATAGATCTGCCGCTCGTACCGGTGCGCGGCCGACTGGATCTGGCTCCGCTGGTAGCGGTGCTCCACCGCCGCGAGCACGCCCCCCAGGCCGTCGATCGTGCCGATGCCGGTGATGATTCCCGCGGCGGGCACGTCGCCCCACTCCGGATACATCTTCCAGGCGGCCCAGAGACCGAGTTCGCGGACGGGCTCGCCGGGGTCGAGCAGCCGGGCGAGCCGCTCACGGACCGGCAGCCTGCCGAGCTTCCGCTGCCGCTCCCGGCCGGCCTCGCCGCCGCCGGCCGCCCGTATCGGTGGCGCGAGACTGCGAACGGTGGGCGACGACGGTCGGGCGGACGCCCTCCGCACGCAAGTGTCCCACCGATGACCTGTGTCTGGCAAGCGGGCCGGGCATGGGCCGCGCGCACCGGCTCTCAGCCGCCGCGACCCCGGCCGGAGGGCAGTCCCATCTGCTGCCGGCGCTCGTCCATCACGCGGCGGTACTCAGCGCTCTGTGCTCGCTGTTCGGCGGTGCTCGAGTCGATCCGTTGCTTGGCGCGGGCGTTGCGACCGTCCTCGGAGCCACGGCCGCCACCCTGGCCTCCGCCACCCCGCTGGCCGCCACCCGGAGGACCGCCGCCGCCACGCTGTGGGGCACCGCCCGGTCCGCCCGCCATCTGTTGTCCGCCGCGGCCCTGGCCGTTGCCGCCGTTGCCTCCCTGTCCGGCCCGGCTGGCCCGCTGCTCCTGCCAGGCCTTGCGTCGCGCCTCATCGGCCTTGATCCGTCGGTCGAGTTCCGCCCGCCGTTCGTCGGCCGGCATGGAGAAGTACGACTGGAGTTCGGCACGCTCGCGGGCGCGGAAGAGCCGATCCATCTCCGCCCGTACCTGCTCCCGCGACCGCTCTGGCATGTCCCGCATCTTCTCGAACATCGGCCCGAAGCTGCTGCCTTCGTAGCTCATCGGCGCCTCGTTGCGGGCCACCCGCCGGAGTTCGCCGATCTGCTGGTCGACCATGGCGCGGATCTCCAGCACCTCCTTCGGCGTCGACGAGAAGAATCCCATGAGCCACAGGATGAGCAGGGCGAGGATCGCGGCCACCGTCAGCCCGATCGCGACCTTCTTGACCATGCCGCCCGATCCCTCCTCGCGGTTCGCCGCCAGGGCATCGAGCATCCGCCGTTGATCCGCCGTCATCGTCGCCATGTCGTCACCTCACTCGACTCACCTTCCGTCGACCTTCCGTCGACCGCCAGTCGCATCGGGTACCCGAGCATACCCGGTGACTCCGCGCGCAGCCCGGCGTTCAACGCCCCACCACGGCGAAGGTTTCGGCCGACCCGCCTGACGGAACCGCACGATCGCCCGCTGGAGCGGCCTGCCTTTCGCAAAACTTCGCCGATCTCCGCATCGCTGGCCCGCAGAGCCCACCCTCCGAAAAACCCGGCTGCCCCGCAGAAATGAGGGGCTCGCGACATCCTCGTGCCAGGGAAACCCCGCCGGCCCGGCGGCGATCGCTTCCCGCTGGAACGCTACGCTGCACGCGGATGCCCTCGAGGTTCACGGGGCAGCGCGGAGCACAGACGTGTCGGTCCCAGACTTTCCACCGCCGTTCCTGCCGTCCCCGTGGCTGTGCAATCGCCACGCGCAGACGATCCTGGCGGCGACGGCCCGCCGATCACCACACCTCCCGACACTGCGCCGGCAGCGGATCGAACTCGACGACGGCGACTTCATCGACGTCGACGTGGCGTCGTCGCAGGCCGGGCTCGAGCCGACGTCCTGGGTGCTCGTGCTCCACGGCCTCGCCGGCTCGTCACGCTCCCCCACCGTCCGCGGCATGGCCGCGGCGCTCGTGGCCGACGGCCACGAGGTGTGCCTCATGAACTATCGCGGCTGCTCGGACGAGCCGAACCGGCTGCCGCGGTCCTATCACGGCGGCGCCTCCGACGACGTGCTGGCGATCATGCAGCGGCTCTGCGCCGCGCGTCCCGCCCGCCCCTTCGCCGCCGTGGGCTTCTCGATCGGTGGGAACATGCTCATGAAGCTCCTGGGCGAGGATGCGTCGCGGCTGCCCGCCCCGCTCGCGGCGGCGGTCGCCATCTCGCCTCCCTTCGATCTGGCCCGCTGTGCCGCGTTCCTCGACCGGCCGTTCCGGCCGCAGGGCGTCTATCGCCACGCGCTGTTGCGCGTCCTGCGCCCGAAGGCGCTCGACACGCTCTCGCGGTTTCCGGGCTGCATCCCCGCCTCTGTCGCCGATCTGCGGGCGGCCGCCACGTTCGCGGCGTTCGACGGCCTCTACACGGCGCCGATCCACGGGTTCGAGGACGCCGCCGACTACTGGCACCGTGCGTCGGGAGGCCGCTTTCTCGCGAGCATCGATCGCCCGATGCTCATCCTCTCCGCGGCGGACGATCCGTTTTTTCCGGCGGACTACGTGCCCCGCGACGCGATCGCCGCCAACCCCCGCCTGACACTCGCCCTCGCGGATCGCGGGGGGCACTGCGGCTTCGTGTCGGGCCCGGCCTGGTCGCCCACGTTCTGGGCGGAGCAGGCCACCGTGGCCTACCTCGCGTCGCACCTCGCCTCGTGACCGCGATGGCAGCCCGGCCTGCCATCCCTCTGTGGTCGAGGTGCGCGCGGAGTCGCAGCAGCGAACGCACGCACGCGCAGGAAGACCTCTTCACTTTTCGCCCCGCGGGCCGTAGAAGTCGGCATGCTCGCCGACATCCCGTCCGCAGAGTCGTCCGCAGACTGCCGTACACCCGGAACCGGTCAGGAGACCCGCCCATGAGTGACACCGCTTCCGACGCCGATGAACTCGCCGCACGGCTCAAGTCCACCGACCTCGAACCGCGCCGCGCGGCAGCCGAGATCCTCTCCCGGATGGGCGAGGACGCGGCGCCGGCCGCCGTCGCCCTCGTGCGGGTCTGCGGCGACGCCGACGAGCAGGTCCGCGAGCACGCCGTGGCGGCGCTCGAAGATCTCGGACCACCGCCGGTGGACTCGATCGCGCAGCTCGTGGCTCTCGTCGATCACACGGACCCGCTCGTCGGATACTGGGCGACCACGCTGCTCGGGCGGGCGGGAGAGGATGCGGCGTCTGCGGTGCCGGCGTTGACGAAATGCGTCGACTCGACGGCCGATCTCGCGGTCAGGCAGAGGGCGGCATGGGCGCTCGGAAAGATCGGGCCCGCAGCCGCGGCGGCCCGCGACGCCCTGACCAGGGCCACCGGTCAGGCCGACCCCCGGCTGGCCCGGCTCGCGACCGAGGCGCTCGAGGAGATCGGGGGCTAGCCGGCTCCCGCAGCCTGGGGAGCGGGACCGGCCCGCAGGAACGAGCCGAACCGACGCCCCGGCTGCTGCCGATAGAGGGTGCACGGGACCGGCCGACGTCGGCCGCCATGGAGGGCGGCCGGACCAGGTTCCGCACCGCCCGCGACAATCGCGCGGCGCACGATGGGGGCGGCGGTGACGGCAGAGTCACGAGCACCGTTGCGGCGCCGCATCGCCGGCCGACGGCGCAGCGATGTAGCCACTCCGCCACCGGGTGTCACGACCCGCGCGGCCTCCCGATGCCCCGTCTTCAGAAGCCCCGTCTTCAGAAGCCCCGTCTTCAGAAGCCCCGTCTTCAGAAGCCCCGTCTTCAGGGGCCTCGTTGTCGAGAGCCTCGTCGTGATGTGCCTCGTCGTGATGCCGTCCGCGGCAGGAACGGCGCGGGCCGGTGATCTCGTGCCCATCACCGGTGCCGCCCCTGCCGCAGCTGCCCCGCGGTCGCCAGCGCTCGTGCCGATCGACGCCGCCGCAGTCGGCCGCGGTTCCATGCCGCAGTCGGGCGTCGTTCCCCTGGCGTCATCCGCATCCCTGCCCGGCCCGGCTCCGGTGGCGTCGGGCCTGCCGCCGCTGCGACCGATCACGATGCCGATGCTGCCGCACACGATCGGCCCGGAACGTGTCACGGCGGCGCAGCACGATCCCGGTGCGTCGGCGCCGCAGGTGCCGCTCGCCACGATTCGGTCGATACCGCTCCCGCCCGTAGAGCCATCCCGCAGGGCGGGGCTGGCCGCACTGGGGCTTGCGCCGATCCAGCCGGGGCAGCCGCTCCGCTCACTGCCGGTCGTGGAGCAGCCGAGGCTGCCGCCAGCCACACCGCAGCCGCCGGTCGCCGCAGCCGCCCCGGCTGTCGCCTCGCTGCCCGTGCCGCGGCCGATCTCCTACGCGCCGGTGCCGATCCCCGCCCAGCCGTCGCTCATGCGGCCGGCACCGTCCGCGCCGCAGGTCGCCGCCGCACCGCTGCCGCCGCCGCTGCCCGTGGCGACAGTCCCACCACCGCTTCCCGTTGCGACACTGCCTCCGCCGCTGCCCGTCGCGACGCTCCCGCCACCGCTGCCCGTGGCGACGCTGCCTCCGCCGCTGCCGGTCGCGTCACAGCCCGTGGCCCCGCTGCCGGTCGGCCCGCTGCCCGTCGCGGCCGCGCCACTGCCCGTGCCGGCCACTGCTCCCGCGGCTGCATTGCCGCCCGCGCTCCCATCCTCCGCACCGATGGCCGCCGCACCGATGGCAGCCGCACCGATGGCAGCCGCGGCAGGATCGCCCACGTCGGCGGGACCGCTCGCACCGGCCGCCCCGGCCGGCCCGGCGGCATCGGGCCCCGGCAAGCCGACCGATTCCATCATGATCGCCAGCTTCAACATCCAGGTGTTCGGCGAATCGAAGCTCGCCAAGCCGCAGGTGGTCGACGTGCTCACCAAGGTCGTGCGGCAGTTCGACATCGTTGCCGTGCAGGAGGTGCGGGCGAAGTCCGACAGCGTCGTCCCGACGTTCGTGTCCAAGATCAACGCCGACGGCAGCCGCTACCAGTTCGTCATCGGGCCGCGGCTGGGCCGCACGGTGAGCAAGGAGCAGTACACGTTCATCTACGACAGCAACCGGATCGAGCTCGACCCGTCGTCGGTGGGCACGCTGCCCAACCCCGGCGACAAGTTCCACCGTCCGCCGCTGCGAGCCCGGTTCCGCGTCCGCACGAATCCGCCCGAGGCGGGCTTCAGCTTCTGGCTCGTCGACATCCACACCGATCCCGACGAGGTGCCGCAGGAGGTCGACGCCCTGGCCGACGCGTTCGTGTCGATGCGGTCGTTCCGACCGGACGAGGACGACGTCATCGTGCTCGGCGACCTCAACGCCGGGCCGCCGCAGTTCGGCAGGATCAAGCAGATCCCCGGCATCGGCTGGGCCGTGTCGGGCGTCACGACCAACACGCGGCGGTCGAAGACCTACGACAACCTCATCTTCGACCGCACCGTCACCACCGAGTACACCGGCCGCTGGGGCGTGCTCGACCTGCAGGACACGTTCCACATCCCGCTCGATAAGGCCCTCGAGGTCTCCGACCACAACCCGGTCTGGGCCGCCTTCAGCCCCTGGGAGGCGCGGCAGATGGCGGGCCAGACGGCGCCGCCGAGGTAGCGACACGAGGACGCCGCCGATCAGGCGGCGCACAGCAGTGATCGGGCGGGCGGGCTTCCCGGCTACCGCGCCGACCGCGTCATCCGGAACGTGCCGTCGTCCTTCTTCGATGTGTAGTCGGCGGTGAACCGGCCGTCCGTCGCCGTGGCACGGTACGAGAACGTGCCGAAGAGGCGGCCGAGGTAGGAGCTGCCCTCGAGGATCAGCTCGTCGCCCCGATCCTCGACGACCGTGAGCGTCACCGTGTACCGGAACGGGATCACCTTGAGGAACCTGCCCGTGAACTTCACGCGGTACTCCGTGTCGCCGCACCGCGTGAATGTCGCGTTCAACGGGCCGGAGTGCCCGCTCGTGCAGCTCTCCCACGAGCCGGTCCAGCAGCCGGTGAGGTCGGTGGCCAGCGCGGTGGTCGTCGCCGAAAGCACGAGCGCGAGTCCTACGATTCCAAAGATTCCCAATCGCAGCGAGTGGCACCGCAGGCCGAGCGGCCGAACACGATGCCTGCGAGACCTCGCGGCTCCCGATTCTACCAGACCGTTCACGGGGCTTCTCCTCGCAGCAGTGCATCGGCGGACGTCTGCCAGGAGCGGCGCGTCACCCTCGGCACACCTTCACTCGGCATACCATCACGATGATTCAGGCCACGCGGGAATCAAGCGGTGATCATCTGGGCGGGCGGGCGGCCGCTACGGTCCCCGTTCAGCCGCGGGCCGCCCGCGGTGCCCGGCCGGGCTGTGTGGCGACGCCGATCAGCAGGTGGATCCAGCCGCCGCCGCCGGCGTGCGGCCGCACCCGTTCCTCCGAGACGTCGAATCCGGCCGCCTGCATCCGCCCCACGCAGGACGGGTCGGGGCCCGCCGACCAGATCGCCAGGCAGCCGCCCGGCCGCAGTGCCGACCGGGCCGTCGTCAGGCCGCGCGCCGTATAGAGCCCGTCGTTGGCCGACGTGCTCAGGCCGCTGGCGCCGTTGTCGACGTCGAGGATCACCCCGTCGAACCGGCCCGGGCTCGTCCGCAGCAGGTCCGCCACGTCGCCGACCACGATCTCGACCCGTGCGTCGCCCAGCGCGTCGACCGCGAGGCCGTACTCCGGCGTCTGGTTCCACCGCACCACCGCCGGCACGATCTCGGCCACCACCACACGGTCGTCGGCGGCGAGCCGGCCGAGCGCCGCGCGCAGCGTGAACCCCAGGCCGAGGCCCCCGATCAACAGCCGCCGGCCGCGGCCGGGCATGCGGCCGCACACCGCCTCGGCGAGCCGCTCCTCGGAGTGATGCTGCCGGGTCGACATCAGCTCCACGCCGTCGACGCGGATGACGAACGCGCCGTCGTGCTCGTGCAGCGTGAGCGGCTTTCCGTCGGGCGTCGTGGCCCGATCGCGGAGGATCGTGGGCTTCATGAGGGCGTGCGGCGGCGACCGCCGTCCCAGGCACGATTTCGCGGCGGTGGCTTTCGCGGCGGACCGCTCACGGCCCGTCGATCGGCACGAGTTCGAGATCGCGGGTCACGCCGCCGGACGTGACCGCCACGGCGTGCGGCGTCGCCGAGAAGGCCGCCACCGCCGCCTCGAATCGGCTGCCGTTCACGCCCACGGTCCATCTCGCGCGGAGCGAGTCCTTGTCCACGCTGCCCCTGATCGGCAGGACGGCGTCCGAGATCGCGTCGTAGAAGGTGCCCCTGATCGCACCGGAACGATCGACCACCAGTTGCTGATAATTGTGGCCCGTGGCACCGCCCGGCGGCGTCACGGCAAAAACACCGAGCGGCAGCCACTCGTCGGCCGCGGCCCCATCCTCGCCCTGGCCCGACGGGAGGACGAGCACGCTACGGAGCCCGTCGGCATCCGGCGCGGAGGCGGTTTGGACTGGTGCTTGGGCGGAAGCCGGCGCCACCGTGCCGGCGGCCGCCGAGCCGTCGGCGCGGACGACCGGTTGGCCGATCCACTCCGTGACGGTGGCGACGTCGGCGACCTTCCACGGGCTCGTCGGCATGCGGGCGGGCTTCCAGGCTTCGGGGTGCTGTGCATACCACGCGGCCGAGAAGGCAGTCGCCGCGCCGGCGGGCAAGCCGGCGGCGGCCGCCGGGGCGGGCCGCGGCGCAGGGATCTCCTCGACGCCGCCCGCAGCCACAGGCTTCGCCACGGGAGCCTGCGCCACGTGAGCCTGCGCCGCGTTGGCCACGGCCGCGTCGGCCGACGGCGCGACACGGGCCGTCTGCGGCACGCTCGCAGACGGAGGCCTGCTCACGGGTGGCGCGACGCCGGCGGGCGGCGCGGGTGTGGGTGCAGCAGACGGTGCGGGTGCCGAAGACGAAGCAACGCCAGGACCGACCTGCGCCGTCGCCGGCGTGGTCGCACGGCCCACGATCACCGTGGGCGGCGGCACCAGACCCGGGAATGGCGGCAGGACCACCACGCCCGGCGGGCCGAGCCTCCGCCACGCCCTGGGCGGCGCGGGCACGGGCACGGCCGCCGGCACGGGGGCCACGACGATCACCGCGGGCGGCCCGATGACGACACCGCGTCTGGCAAGCCGGCGTGCCGGCGACCCGAGCGCGACCTCCGGGGCGACGAGGCCTCCGACGACGAGCACGACCGCCACATACCGCAGGCTCTGCGCACATCCGTGATTCACGGGGACACTCCTTCGGGAGGAAACAAGGACAGGCATGACTTCCTCACGGACGGTCCGCCGACACACGAACCGCTGACGATAGCGTAGGACACCCGCGCCGCGGCCGCCAAGACGTGGGTGCGCGGGATTCCGCCGCCGGGTCCCCTTCACGGCTCGCCCGGTCGTGCGGCTATTTCTTCACCGGAGCGTCGTCGCCCGCGGGGCTGGCTGCCGTCCGCGGCGTGACGATGGCGTCGAGCCACGCGGCGACCCGGGCACGGAGCGTCTGCTCCCACCAGGTGTCGAGGGCGGGCTGCAGCACGTCCGCCGCATCGACGGGCGTCTCGTGGGACCGCAGCGCATGCACCAGCGGCAGCAGCAGCTCCGGGTCGCCGCAGGCCGACCGCCCCAGGTCGCGGGCCGCGTCGTCGTCGATCGACCGCAGGACCGACACGCAGCAGTCGTCGATCCCGTACCGCTCGAGCGCCTGGAGGAGCGGACGGCAGTCGGTGTGGAAGGCGACGGTGGAGAGCCGCTCCTGGCCGCGCAGCGCCAACGACCTGGCGACCGTCGGCACGGGGGCCATCGTGGCGGCGCAGGCATAGGCCAGCGGCCCGTAGTCGTCCTGCGTCATGAAGTCCGTCATCTCCCTGAAGATCGCGGGATCGCCCGCCATCCCGCACGCGGCCGCACGCGCCAGCGACGCCGGCCACGAGTCGCGGCCGCAGTGATCCTCGGTGCACTCCCACGCGAACGCCGCGATCTTGCGCGTGACCGCCTTCTTGACGGCCTGCGGCCCACCGGCCGCGTCGTCCTGCGGAACCTCCAGCGGCTCCAGGCGCGGCGGCGCGGCGACACTCACAGCCGCCACCGCCTCGTCGCACCGCGCGATCCCGCCGTCGGCGAGACAGCGGGCGAGACAGCCGCGAACCGCGACCATGACCGGCACGAATGCCGCGATCGGCGGCTCGTCAAACGGCATGCCCGCCGCCGAAGCCAGTCGGCCGCAGGCCTCCGCCACGCCTGCAGACGTGATGAACTCGACCGCCGACGTGACCGGCGCCGCGTTCTGGAGCTGGTTCGGGCCCGCCACGCGGCCGAGCTCCGCCACTGCCGCCTCCATCGCCCCCGCCTTCGCCTTGGCGACCAGCTCGTAGCCGTCGACGGCCAGCGCGAGCGGCCGGCCGGTGATGGCGTCCACCCGGCTCGTCGCACCCTTGGCCGCGATCACCAGCGTGTCGCCCTCGAACGTCACCACGGGATCACGCTCATGCACCATGGCCAGACAGGCCACGGGCTCGATCCTCATCTCGAGCGCGACGCCGCCTTTGTCGGCATCGTCGCCACTGGCGACTCCGCAGCCGAACGAGAGATTGTGAAGACACCGTGGGCGTTCCTCGCCGGAAGCGGTGTCGCGGGAGAGCGACAGGCCGATGGTCGCCGTCAGTCGCATCCGCGGCGGCAGCGGCAGATCGAGCCGGCCCGTTCCGCCCGGCAGCACGAGGCTGACCTCGGAACCCCGGGCGAACATCCCGCACGCCACGTCGGTGTCCGGCATGGCCGTGAGCGAGAGTCCCGCGGTCGACGAGACGACGAGCCGTGCGCTCGCCCCTGCGTCCGCAGGGGCCGACGCCTGGCGTCGCAGGTCGACGATCAGATCGCCGTTCCCCACCGCCCCCGCCATCCAGTCGCGGAACCGGAGCATCGTCGCCTCGGCGCGGGTGAGCGGCGTGCCGAGCGGCGAGGCCCGCGGATACTCCTCGAGGTCGAACTTCGCGACCACCGCCGCGGCATCCTGCGGGTCGGCCCGAAACTCCACGTCGTGCCGCAGGAACCGGCCTGACATCCGTAGCCTGTCGCGCCACTCGATCCGATCCCGTTCGTTCACCGCGGCGCCGACCGCGATGCCCAGGAACGCCGTCACGTCCTGCGCGGTCGTTCGGCACGTCGCGGGCAGCTCGATCTCTCGCAGTGTCGCCTTCGGCGGCAGGTCCTTGATCGCAACGACCAGGTCGGCGACGCCGTCGGCCCGCCGCAGTGACACGTCGAACGCCTCGTGCGTGCCCGAGGCGTCGATCCACTTCGAACGGACGGTGAGCGTCGCGCCGCGCGGAAGCTTGCCGGACGACGTGCGCTCGACGAGCGGCGCGATCGCCAGATACCCCTCGTCGCGCAGGAACCGGGCGACCGCAGCCCGCACCGCACGCTGCGCACGCTCGTCGCACGCCGCCGGCCCGCCCGGCGTCCACTCGGGGTCGAGCAGCGCGGCCGGACGGTCGCCGGCATCGACCCAGATCGTCTGCGTCGATCCATCGGGCCGATCGACCGACCGCGGCACCGCATCGAGCGGCGGCTGACGAGTGGAGAGGAACCCAACGAGCCGCGTGGCGGTCTCCTCGGGCAGCCCCGTGACCTCGATGCGTCCGGCGGTGACTCGCTCCCCCTCGATCACGTCGAGCGCGAGCCGCTCCACGCCGGAGGACGACTCGACGGTCGCCCGCACCTGCGGCGTGGGAAACCCGGCCCGCTGCAGCGCCAGGGTCGCCTTGCTCACGACCGCCGCAATGAAGTCCTCGCGCGAGTCGTTCGGTCGCGACAGCCACGCGAGAGCGTCGTCGTCGACCAGCGCCAGCCGGAGTCGCTCCGGCTCGATCCGCGTCATGCCGCGAACCACGAGCCGCTCGTCCGCGCCGATGTCACCGACAGTGTCCGCCGTCGCTGTGCTCAGCAGCAGGAGCATCACCGTCGGGATCGCCGCCACGAGATGCATGCGGCGGAGCACTGCGGGTGCTGACACGGGCGGGCCTCCGGGGGACTTTGGCAGGGAGGGCGGAGCGTGTAGCAGCCACGCGCCGTCGGGAATATGCCAACGGCCGATGTCGGCGGCCGACCGCCGCGACGCGTGCGTCAACCGCATTCGCCAGCCTGCCGTGACCCGCCACCCTGCCCCGCTTGCCGGCCCTGACGCGGCCTCTCGAGGCCACGGGCCCGGGCCGACGCCGCGTCACTCGCCGATCACCTTCACGAGGACCCGCTTGGGCCGGCGGCCGTCGAACTCGCCGTAGAAGATCTGTTCCCAGGGTCCGAAGTCGAGCCTGCCTTTCGTGACGGCCACGACGACTTCGCGTCCCATCACCTGCCGCTTCATGTGGGCGTCGGCGTTGTCCTCGCCGGTGCGGTTGTGCGCGTAGCGTCGCGGGGAAGCGTCGAACGGCGCCAGCTCCTCGAGCCACTTTGCGTAGTCCTCGTGCAGGCCCGGCTCGTCATCGTTGATGAAGACGGAAGCAGTGATGTGCATGGCATTGACCAGGCACAGACCTTCCTTGATCCGCGACCGTTCGACGATCTCCTCGATCTGCGGCGTGATGTTGAGAAACGCCATGCGGCCAGGGATCGTGAAGGAGAGGTGCTCGGTGAGGGATTTCATCGAGATGTTTTCGGACTGCCGTGTCGGACGCCGGCACTGTACACGCTGCAACAACCGCGATTGACGCTGCAGTCTGCATTCGCGGAGCCTGTCCTTTCGGAATCGCCTGGCACAGAGGTGTGCGTCGCAGCCGCGACGCCCCCAGTTGCGGCTGCAGACAGCCGTTTTTTCCTGCCCGGCGGGTCCCGCCCGGCCGCCGCCTTGCCGGTCCTCGCCCCCCCACATACCGTTTGCGGCCCCCGGGAAGGCCGGCCCGCGTCCGGGCCGTCCACTCCATGCCCCGGGGTTCTCAGAGGGTTTCTTCCATGCGTCTGGAATTCACGAGTCGGAAATGTGGCGTGCGCGTGCTGGCGGCCGTGGCCTTCGTCACAACGGCGGCGGCCGGGTGGGATGCCGAGGCGGGCTGGCGACGGCATCACCGCCAGGCGTCGTGCTGCGAGCCGGTCTGCTGCGAGCCGGTCTGCTGCGAACGGGTCGTCTATGAGCCGGTCTGCGAAACGGTCTGCGATCCGTGCCGCACCCCGGCCTACGCGAGCGTGTACGTCAGCCGGAGGGTCGAGTCCGCCTGCTGCTCCCGGACCGAATGGGTCTCCAGCGTGGTCCGCGAGACCGTGATCGTGCCGGCGACCACGTGCTGCGACGGCCGTATCGTCGCCACGGAGCGGCCGGCGGAGGTTACGAGGGCCGTCGTGGCCGATGCCGCGCCGGCGGCCGAGCCGCGGCCGGCCGTCGCGAGAAGCGTCTTGACGTCGTCCACCCGCTGAGCCGCGGACGCCGCCTACCGAGGAGCATTGCCGCGCGGGATGGACGCCCCGCGCGGGATGCATCCTCGCAAGGGCGACCTCACAGAGGGATCACCGCGCTCCCCGGTGACGGCTGTCACGGTGCAGCGGTGCCGCGGCCGGGGATCACGCCCGCCGCGAGCAGCATCGTCGCGGCATGGATGTCGACGATCGCCTCGAGATCCTGGCAGTAGCCGCCGCCGCAGACGATCGCCAGGGGCGTGCCCGCGGCCCGGGCCGCGTCGAGCACCAGCCGGTCGCGGGCGAGCAGACCGGCCTTCGTGAGCCGCAGGCGGCCGAGCCGATCCCCTTCGTACGGATCGGCGCCCGCGATGTAGAGCACCAGGTCGGCCCGGGCCCGCGTGAACGACTCGGCGACGGCCGGCGCGAGCGAACGGAGATACGCGTCGTCGCCCGTGCCGTCCTCGAGCGGCACGTCGAGCGAGCCGGGCACCTTCCGCAGGGGGAAGTTGCGGGCGCCGTGGATCGACATGGTGAACACGGTCGGATCGTTCGCGAAGATCTCCGCCGTGCCGTTCCCCTGGTGGACGTCGCAGTCGAGGATCAGCACCCGCTCGACCGCACCACGGGCCTGCATTTCCCGGGCCGCCACCGCCGTGTCGTTGAACACGCAGTAGCCCTCGCCCCAATCGGTGCCGGCGTGGTGCGTCCCGCCGGCGAGGCTCGCCGCGACGCCGTCCTCGAGCGCCGCTGCGGCGGCATCCACGGCGGCGCCGGTGCTGCGCAGCGACCGCTCCACGAGTGCCCGGCTCCAGGGAAAGCCGATCCGTCGCACCTCGTCCCGCGAGAGCGTTCCGGCCATCACGCGGCCGAGGTAGTCGGCCGCGTGCACCCGCCGCAATTCATCGTCGGTCGCGGCGTGCGGCTCGATGAATTCGAGCGCCGCGCCGGCGGCCGCGTGCGCCTCGAGCCGCCGCCGCAGCAGCGGGTACTTGTCGATCGGAAACCTGTGCCCCTCCGGCAGCGGCAGGCGATAGCGGTCGCAGGGAAACAGGCGCATCGTGGCAGGCCTCGCGCGACGACCGCGATCACGGAGCCGGACATCGACCGCCGCGACCCGCTCTTCCGGGGCGACGGCTCGCGATCGGCCGTCGCAGCGTCGTCCGCCGGATGCAGTCTAGCCGGCTGAGGAGAAAGACTTCCCTGGCCTTTTTCCACGAGGGCGAGCGGCGAAAAAGCAGAGGTTTTTCAACGCCCGCTGCCGCCGCCTCCAGCGGCGGATGACTTTTTCCACCGACTGCTAGCTGCCCTGCTCGCCCTGGAATCTCTGGATGACCTTTTCCAGAACGTCGGCTCCGACCCGCATCACCCACCACTCGCCGACCACGTCGGGCTTGATGTCGGTGATCTTCGGAGCCACGCCAGGCGCCGCGTCGCGAAACCGGTTCAGGCCGCCGTTGACGACGTTCCACAGGGCGACGATCTTCACCACGGTCGCCGCATCGGGCGTCCCGTGGATCCACAACTCGATCGGCGCCTTCATCTTCGCCGATTCCTCGGGAAGCTCCGGGATCTTCGCATCCTTCGGCCCCGGACTGGCGAGGATCCATTCCTTCGTGCTCGCGAAGTGCGGGACGGAATCGGGCCGGCGGGGTCCGAGCAGATTCAGGGTCTGCTTCCACGGCACACGGTCGTTCAAGTCGTCGACCAGGCGATCGGTTTCCTTGCCGAAGGATTCGAGCACGGTGGCCTTCGTGTCCGCCAGACCGATCGCGTCGGCCCGCGGCCTCAGTTCCTCGAGTTGGGGCCGGGCGATCGCCCGCACGATCCTGCCGCGCAGCCCCGGCGGACCGCACAGGCTGTCGAGCCGCGACGAGTAGGACGCTTCGATCGACTCCGGGCCCTCGCTGAACTGCATGCCGTCGAAGCGGATCTCCCGATGCACGTCGAACGGAGCCACGCCCGTGTTGGAGGCCGCGACAGGCCGCTTCTTCGCCACCGTCCGCGTGGTGGTCGTGCCCGTGAAGTGCAGCACGAACACCGCCCTGCTCTCGTCGGCATGCATCGCGAGCGAGGCCTGACCGCGGGTGAACGCGGTGCCGGTGACGTGCGAGCCGAACAGGCACCTGTCGACCGGGGCGACGTGCTCGACGGGGGGCGGCGAGTGCTTTTCGATGAACTCCTTCGAGATCCGCAGCACCACCTTTGTCTCGACCGGATCGGCGGCCTTCTCGCCGCCCGTCGGGAATGCGGCCGTGCCGTCGTCCGCCTTCTGCCCCGCGATGACGGACTTCTCCGCCGGGGCGGCCGGCGTGGCCTCAGGCATCACGAGCGCGTCCTGGGCGAGGCCCACCATCGCCGCCGCCGAGAGCAGGAACAATGACGCGATCGCTCGGGTCGGGGAGCAGGTGCACACCATGCTGCGGCAGATTCCTTTCAGACGTGCGTTGCTATCTCGGCGTTGGGCGTGGATCGGCGCGGGCACAGACCGGCGGGCAGAGGATAGTCCGCTGCAAAACCGGCCGCAAATGCGGAGCGTCCCCTGCACCACGTCGTCGCATCCCGTGCCCGTTTTTTGGGCACTCGCCCGGCCCCTGCCACGACACCCTCGCGGCCCGAGAGCCGTTTTTCGCCGCCAAAACGGCCGCTGTTCCTCTGCTCTCCATGCACGGCGGTCAATTGGCACGCAACGTGCAACCTCCTCCGAGCGGCAACACGATCCGCTGCGTCGAGCGAGCGAACGATCCATGAGTTCCATGAACCGCCTGCCAAACCCGCCGAAAGTGCCACGCATCACAGTGGCGGAGACGCGGTCGCAGCTCGGCCCCACGAGTCGCGGCAGCATCGCGGCGGGCGCCGTTGCCGCGGTTCTCGTGCTGGTGGCCGCGGCTGCCCAGGCCGGCGAGCCCACCGCTCCTGATGCCTGTCCGCGAATCGCTGCGTGTCCTTTCGATGCTCTTCCGACGACCGGCGACGGGCATGGCTCCAATATCGTCGTCCTCGGCACCGATCCCGCCCGGGCCCGCGCGATCCGCGATCACGCCGAGGCGATGCGACGGAAGGCCTTTGCGAACCTCCTCGGCGAGCCGTCACCGGCGTCGTGGCTCGTGCCGTGCGAAGTGCACGTGCATGCCACGATCGACTCGTTCGCCAACGCGGTCGGCGGCCCGCCGATCGATGCCCGCGGAGCGACGTCCCTCGAGTTCGCCGGCGAACGGGTCGTCTCCCGGCGAATCGACGTCATGGGAGACGGGCCCGGCGACGTTCCCGATGCACTCGACCATGAGCTGGTGCATGTCGTGCTTGCCGATCATTTCGTGCACGCCCCGCCGCCGCGCTGGGCAGACGAAGGCCTCGCCCTGCTCTTCGACGCTCCCGAAAAGCAGGGCGAACACGCCGCCGATTTCCAGGCCGCCGCCCGCCGCGGCATGGCGTGGTCGGCGGCGGAGCTCGTGTCGCTCGAAGACTATCCAGATGAAGGCGGCCGGCAGCGGGTCTTCTACGGACAGAGCGCCGCGCTCGTCCGCTGGCTGGTGGCCCGCCGGGATGCCGCCACGTTCATCCGCTTCCTTGACGACGTCGACGATGTCGGCATCGAGCCCGCCCTGCGGCAGCACTACGCTCTCGAGTCCTTGTCTTCCGTCACACCAGCCTGGAAGGAGGTGGCTCCCATCAACTCCCTTGGTCTTGCTGACACCCGGCGCGAGCGAACGCCGTAGTCGGCCACTCGCGCCTTCACGCAACTGGGAAGAAACACCGGGGCCCGGTGCGATGCGTCGCACCGGGCCCCTTGTCTTTCACATCGCGTCCCGCGACGGCGCGCGTCGGCGGCGGGTCACTTGCCGGGGGCGTAGTGCCCGGCGCTCTTGGCGCCCGCATGCCGCCACGTGGCGTCGCCGCCGTGCGGACCGTTGCGACGCACCTCGCTGCGGGTCGGATTCACGGAGTAGCTGCGGTATTGGCGGGTCGGCTGCGCCGACGGCGCCGACTGAGATCGGATCGGAGCGAGCTGGGCAGCCGGCTGCGAGACGACCTGCTGCGCCATCGCCTGGGCGGCGAACGAACCGCCCACGAGCACGGCCATCGCCATGGTCATTCTGGTTGCACGAGTCATGATGGATTCTCCTGTTGCCGAGGATCGCGACGGGGTATCCCCGCAGCGTCTTGATCGACCACCGCTCGGCCGCACGTCGCGGCGGCGGTCCCCCGCCCGCCGGCGGCCATGCAGGCCGTTACCAGACTGCTTCATTCTACGAAGCTCGTCGGCTGTCCGATCGATCGTCGACCAGCGAAGCCGTCTGCTTGCGGCATCGCAAGCCGGCAGCCGTCCCCTCGACGCAGGCCTTTCCTGGACTTTTCCCGAACCTTTCCTGGACAGGCCTTTCCAGGGCTCGTTGCCCGGCGCCATGCCGCGGGAGTAAGGTCACTGTTCCGACAGATTCCGCCGAGGCTCGGCCCCGATGCTTCACCACGGTCCGCGCCTCCGTCGCCGCCCGACGTTCCTGCTGGCCATGGCAGCCGTCCTCGCCTGCTGGGGAAGCCCGGCCCGGGCGGTGATCCTCTACGGCCCGCCTGGGCGCGACACATCGGCCCCGGGCGACCCGGCCCTCGCGATCCGCTGGAGCCAGGTGGGCGACTGGGGCGGATATCTCGGCACGCCGATCGCGGCGAACTTCTTCCTCACCGCCAAGCACGTCGGCGGCACGGTCGGCGGCTCGATCACGTTCCTCGACGGCACCAGCTACCAGACGGTGGCGCGGTTCGACGATCCCGCGAGCGACCTCTCCCTCTGGCAGATTTCCGGATCCTTCGACTCCGCGAAGATCGTGCCCCTCTACACCGACTCGACCGTGGCTGCCAACGCGCCGCTGGTGATCTTCGGCCGCGGAACGGCGCGGGGCGGCCCCGTCTCCGGCGACGCATACGGAGGCGGCACGGAGCAGAAGGGCTGGCTGTGGGGGACGGGGGACGGTGCCCGCAGCTGGGGGACGAACAGCCTCGACGGGGTGACCACGATCCCCGGCGCCGGCCTGCAGCTCGTGTTCTCGTTTTCGAGCGACCAGGGATCCACCGAGGGCACGCTCTCGGTCGGGGATTCCGCCGGTCCGGTGTTCATCCAGCAGGGGGGCATCTGGTCGCTCGCCGGCATCAACTACGCGGTCGAGGGCCCGTACAACACCACCGACTCCGGGGACGGCTTCTTCGCGGCCCTGTACGACGTCGGGGGGCTCTACGAGACCGACGGCGCCGGCGGCTGGACGTACGCCGCGCCGCAAGCCACCCCGCAGCCCAGCGACGCCGTTTCGACGTCGACCACCGCCCGGCTCGCCTGGATCGACGGCACCGTCACGGCCGTTCCCGAACCCGGCAGCCTGGCGCTCCTGGGGGTCGCGGTGCTCTGCTGGCCGCTCTACCGCGGCCTGCTCCGCGGGCGCAGCCACGGGGCGTCGCGGCCTGTCACGTCCGCCGGATCACCGCGAACCACGCCCACGCTCCCCCGGACGTGAACTCCGCACCCGGAATGCCCGGCACGACCTCGAACCGCGACGGCTCCAGCGTCTCGATCTCCCAGCCGTCGGCGAAGGCCGTCCGCAGCTCCTGTTCACGGATCCGCCGCGGGCCATGCTCGCCGGGCTCGGCGTCCGACATGCACAGGATGAAGAGGCGGGCCCCAGGCTCGAGCAGCCGCGCCAGTCCGCGGACGTAGGCGGCCCGCCTGGCGTCGTCGAAGGAGTGGAAGAGCCCGCAGTCGGTCACGGCGTCGAACCGCTCCGGAATCTCGCCGAGCGCCAGCGCGTCCATCTCCAGAAAGTTCACGGCGAGCCCGCGATCACGGGCCTTCCGCCTTGCCGCCTCCAGGGGAAAAGCAAGAAAGTCGACGCCCGTCACGGTGCGGCCGCGCTCGGCCAGCCAGAGCGCGAGGTCGCCGGTGCCGCAGCCGCTGTCGAGCACGCGGCCCCCGATCGCATCGGCCGCCTCGACGAACGCCCGCTGCGGCCTGCCGATGTCCCAGGGGGCCTTGGGCGTCGAGTAATAGTCGCCGAATCGCTCCCGTGGGGGCTGCCTGGCTTCGTTCTTACCGGCTTCGTTCTTCATGCGGGCATCGTGCGTCATGAGCGGTGCTCCTCGCTGCTGCGGACGGACCTCTTCGCCACGTCGTGCGTGCACGACACTCCCGACCGCCGCCCTCCGTTATATAGTGGCTTCCCGGGGCCGGGCACCGCCGCGGTGAACGGCCCCGTGATCTCCGGCCGCACGAGCGCTGCCGGTAGCCACGCTCCCCATAGGAATGCCTCCCATGCTCCGCCCCCGTCGCTCGATCGCCGCGTATGCCCATGTCGTCGCGCTGCTCTCGGTCGCCGCCCTCCTGCCCACCGCCACGAGCCCCGCCGCCGACGCGACCGCGGCCCGCCGCCCCAACATCCTCTTCATCTTCTCAGACGACCACGCCACGTCCGCCATCTCGGCCTACGGCTCGAAGCTGATCGACACGCCCCACATCGACAGGATCGCCCGCGAGGGCGCGGTCTTCCGCAACTGCTTCTGCACCAACTCGATCTGCGGCCCCTCCCGGGCCGTGATCCTCACCGGCAAGCACTGCCACCTGAACGGCTTCCGCGACAACCACAGCACGTTCGACGGCGGCCAGGCGACGTTTCCGCAGCTCATGCAGCAGGCCGGCTACCAGACGGCAATCCTGGGCAAGTGGCACCTGGTTAGCCAGCCGACCGGCTTCGACCACTGGGAGATCCTGCCGGGCCAGGGACAGTACTACAACCCAATGCTGCTCTCGGCGCCGAAGCAGCCCGGCGGCGAGCCCGCGAAGCGCCGGATCGTGGGCTACTGCACCGACGTCGTCACCGACCTGGCGCTGGAGTGGCTCGACACCCGCCGCGACACGTCGAAGCCGTTCGTGCTCATGCTCCAGCACAAGGCCCCGCACCGTGAGTGGCAGCCGGGCCCCGAGGAGCTCGGTCTCTTCAAGGGCCGCACGTTCCCCGAGCCCCCCACGCTCTTCGACGACTACGCCGGCCGCGCCGGCGGGGCCGCCGAGCAGGAGATGACCATCGCCCGCCACATGACCGCACGGGATCTGGCGCTCAAGCCGCCGGAGAACCTCACGCCGGCGCAGAAGGATCGCTGGGATGCCGCCTTCGCGGCGGAGAACGCCGCGTTCGAGGCGGCGCCGCCGACGGGCGCCGACCGCGTCCGCTGGAACTACCAGCGCTACATCGCCAACTACCTCCGCTGCGTCGCCGGCGTCGACCGCAACATCGGCCGCGTGCTCGAGCACCTCGACAAGACGGGCCTCGCCCGCGACACGATCGTGATCTATTCGAGCGACCAGGGATTTTATCTCGGCGAGCACGGCTGGTACGACAAGCGGTGGATGTACGAGGAATCGCTGCGGATGCCGCTGGTGGTCCGCTGGCCGGGCGTCACGGCCCCGGGCACGACGATCGACCAGATGGTCCAGAACCTTGACTTCGCCCAGACGTTCCTCGCGGCCGCCGGCGTCGAGGCGCCGCCCGACATGCAGGGCCGCAGCCTCGTGCCGCTCTTGCGCGGCGACTCGCCCGCCGACTGGCGGCAGAGCATCTACTACCACTACTACGAGTTTCCGGAGCCGCACCGGGTGCCGAGCCACTACGGCGTCCGCACGCAGACCCACAAGCTGATCTGGTACGACGACCGCCGCGAGTGGGAGCTCTTCGACCTGGTGAACGACCCGCGTGAGATGCGGAGCATCCATGCCGACACGGCCGCGAAGGCGACGTTCGACAGCCTCCGCGCCGAGCTCGTGCGGCTGCGCACCGCCGCCCGCGACGACACCGGCGGCCCGCTGCCGTAGGGAGGTTCTGCGTTGCGGCCGTCACTACAGCCGCGGTTCGGGGCTGCCCATGCCCCGTCGCCGGACGTTCGCTCCGGCCCTCCAGGCCTCCGCTCTCTCGAAGCTGACTACGCTCCGCCATCCATGGCTGCGCTTGTCAGCTACGCCGGCTCTCGGAGCACGGGCAACCCCTCACGGATTCTTCCACCGCCAAGACCGGCGGAGAACGCTTCCTTATCGTCTCGGCACCGTGTCAGTCCGGAGCTTCCCAGCGCCGCGCGCGGTCGAGCGCCTTCTCCCACACCGCCGTCCGCCGCGCCCGCTCGGCCGGCTTCATCGCCGGCGTGAAGCGGCGGTCGGGCCGCCACTGCGCGGCGATCTCCGCCCGGCTCTTCCAGCAGCCCACCGCCAGCCCCGCGAGGTAGGCGGCGCCGAGCGCCGTCGTCTCCGACACCTGCGGCCGCACGACCGGCACGCCGAGCAGGTCGGCCTGCAGCTGCATGAGCAGGTCGTTGGTGCTCGCGCCGCCGTCGACCCGCAGCTCCTTGAGCCGGATGCCGGCATCCGACTCCATGGCATGGAGGATGTCGGCCACCTGGTGCGCGATCCCCTCGAGCGCGGCCCGGGCGATGTGGGCCGCGGTGCTGCCGCGGGTCAGGCCCACGATCGCGCCGCGGGCATACGCGTCCCAGTGCGGCGCGCCGAGGCCCGTGAAGGCCGGCACGAGGCTCACGCCGCCCGCGTCGGGCACGCTCGCCGCCAGCCGTTCGACCTCGGCTGCAGTGCGGATGATGCCCAGGCCGTCCCGCAGCCACTGCACCACGGCGCCGGCCATGAACACGCTCCCCTCGAGGGCGTATTCGATCTCCCCGCCGAGCCGCCAGGCCACCGTCGTCAGCAGGCTGTTCTTCGAGGCGATCATCTTCCGCCCGGTGTGCATGAGCATGAAGCAGCCGGTGCCGTAGGTGTTCTTCACCATGCCCGCTTTCGTGCACTGCTGGCCGAAGAGGGCCGCCTGCTGGTCGCCGGCGATCCCGGCGATCGGCACCGGCCGGGAGAGGAGCTCGGTGTGTCCGTAGACCTCGCTCGAGCCGCGGATCTCGGGCAGCATCGACCGGGGCACGCCGAAGAGCTCGAGGAGCGACTCGTCCCACTCGCCCGTGCGGATGTTGCAGAGCATCGTCCGCGACGCGTTGCTCGCATCGGTGACGTGCACCGCGCCCCCCGTGAGCTTCCAGACGAGCCAGCTGTCGATCGTGCCGAAGGCGAGCCGCCCCGCCTTCGCTCGCTTCCCGGCGCCGGGCACGTGCTCGAGGAGCCACTGCAGCTTCGTGGCGGAGAAGTAGGCGTCGAGCACCAGGCCCGTCTTGCGCCGGATGCGGCCGGCGTGCCCGCCGCGCTTGAGCGCGTCGCACATGCCGGCCGTGCGGCGGTCCTGCCAGACGATCGCGTTGGCGATCGGCGCGCCGGTGTCGCGATCCCAGACGACCGTCGTCTCGCGCTGGTTGGTGATCCCGATCGCCGCCACCTCGCCGGCGGCGACGCCGGCCGTGGCGAGGGCCTCGCGGGCGACCGCCGCCTGCGTCTCCCAGATCTCCTCCGCGTCGTGCTCGACCCAGCCGGGCCGCGGATAGATCTGGCGGAACTCCCGCTGCGCGACCGAGAGGATCTTCCCCGAGCGGTCGAAGAGGATCGCCCGCGAGCTCGTGGTGCCCTGGTCGAGCGCGAGGACGTGCCGGCTCATGCCGTGGGTTCCCGGCCATCGACCAGCACGTCACCCGTGCCCGTCGCGATGCAGAGCCAGTCGGCGATGGAATTCTCGTGCACGCCGTCCTCGATGGCGGCGATGCCGCCGCACCGGGTGTGGCCGCAGACGATGATGTCCTCCATCTTCAGGTGCACGACGCCATACTCAAGGATCGAGGAGAGGTTGACGTCGCTGAAGGCGATGATGCTGGCGACGTGCGGTGCATGAACATGGTGCGCGGCTTCGAGCCGATCATCTGGTGCTCGTTGACGCGGGAGTCGGAACAGCCGATCCAGAGCACCTTCGGCGTCTGCTTCGTGGCGATCGAGAGGGAATACTCCTCGTTCGGCCGAAACTCGTTGGCGATGAACTGGCGGTTGCCTTCGAGCAGCCGGTCGATCATGCCGCTGGCTCCGGTGACACAGCATCCGGTCGGGATGTTGACGCGGCGAGAGACTACCGCGCGGCAGCCCCCCCGTGCCACGGCCGGAGGGGCGGAACTTTTGCCCTTGCACCGGCGGGCGCACGGCAGGACATTTTCGGGGCCGACCGACCGCAGTCGCGACCACCCGCCCCCTCGCCCATCGTGACCGCATGAGCCCCGACTCCCTGCTGCAGGACGTGCTCCAGAACTGGCAGGCGGTGCTCACCGCCCTCGTCGTGCTGGCCACGCTCGCCGCCCTGCTCTTCGGCCAGCGGGGGCCCGACATGGCGATGATCGGCGGCGTGGTCGTGCTGCTCGCGGCCGGCGTCATCGCGCCCGACGAGGCGCTCAAGGGGATGAGCAACGAGGGGATGATCACGGTGGCGGCGCTCTTCGTCGTGGCCGCGGCCGTGGAGCGGACCGGGGCGCTGGCGGCGCTCGTCGACCGGGTGCTCGGCCGGCCGGAAACGCTCGCCTCGGCGCAGTTCCGCACCATGGTCGGCCCGGCGGCGCTCTCCGCGTTCATGAACAACACGCCGGTCGTGGCCCTGATGGTGCCGGCGATCCGCGACTGGGCCAAGAAACACAGGCTCGCCGTCTCGAAGCTGCTCATGCCGATGAACGACGCGGTGGTGCTCGGCGGCCTGTGCACGCTGATCGGCACGAGCACCAACGTCGTCGTGAGCGGGCTCGTCTCGGCGAAAACGGGCCGGCCGCTGGGGATGTTCGAGATCTCGTGGCTCGGCGTGCCGCTGCTGCTGGCGGGCCTTGCCTACCTCGTGATTGCCAGCCGGCACCTGCTCAAGGATCGCCGCCCGGCGGTGGGGCCCGGCGACGACCCCCGGGAATACTCCCTCGAGATGGTCGTCGAGCCGGGCAGCCCACTCGTCGGCCGCTCGATCGAGGAGGCCGGCCTGCGCGGGCTCGAGGGGCTCTTCCTCATGGAGATCGACCGCGGCGGCCACGTGATGGCCGCCGTCGCGCCGACCGAGCGGCTCGAGGCGGGCGACCGGCTCGTGTTCGTCGGCGTCGTCGACTCCGTCGTCGAACTGCAGAAGATCCGCGGCCTGCGGCCGGCGACCGATCAGGTCTTCATGCTCGACGACCCCCGCTCCGAGCGGACGCTCATCGAGGCGGTCGTCTCGAACACCTGCCCGCTCATCGGCCAGACGGTCCGCGAGGGCCGCTTCCGCTCCACCTACGACGCGGTCGTGATCGCCGTGGCCCGCAACGGCGAGCGGCTGCGGATGAAGATCGGCGACATCCGCATCGAGCCGGGCGACACGCTGCTCCTGGAGGCGAGCCCGGGCTTCGCCGACCACCAGCGGAGCAACCGCGACTTCTACCTGGTGAGCCAGGTCCGCGACTTCACGCCGCCGCGGCACGACCACGCCTGGATCGCCTGCACGGTGCTCGCGGCGATGGTCCTGGCGGCCACGATGGAGCTCGTCCCGATGGTGGCGGCGGCCCTCGTGGCGGCGGCGGTGGTTGTGGCCGCACAGTGCGTCTCGTCGGACGAGGCCCGGCGGTCGATCGAATGGGAGTCGCTCCTGCTCATCGCCGCGAGCTTCGGGCTGGCGCGGGCCATGGAGAAGACCGGCCTTGCGGAATGGATCGCCCAGTCGACGATCGCCGCGGCGGGCGACCACCCGCACGTCGTGCTGGCGGCGATCTACCTCGTGACGATGCTCTTCACGGAGCTGATGAGCAACAACGCGGCGGCGGTGCTGACGTTTCCGATCGCCTGGCAGACGGCCACGGACCTGGGCGTGAACCCGATGCCGTTCGTGATGGCGGTGACGGTGGCCGCCAGCTGCGGCTTCGCCACGCCGATGGGCTACCAGACGAACCTGATGATCTACGGGCCGGGCGGCTACAAGTTCAGTGACTACGTCCGCTTCGGCGGACCGCTCAACCTGCTCGTGATGGCGCTGACGGTGGCGCTCGCGCCGCTCATCTGGCCGTTCCGCTGACGTACGGCGTGCCGCTGTCCGACCCGCGGCGCAGGGCTCGATGCGAGACGCTCACATCCTGCCGCGGGCGATCCTTCCCACGGCGTCGGCCAGCCGGTCGATCTCCTCTCGCGTGTTGTAGAACGCCAGCGACGGCCGCACGGTGGCCTCGAGGCCGAAGTGCCGCAGCGACGGCTGGGCGCAGTGATGGCCGGCCCGCACCGCGATCCCCTCCCGGTCGAGCAGCCGGCCGATCTCGAGAGGATCCCGGCCGGGCAGCACGAACGACAACACTCCCACCTTCTCCGCCGCGGTGCCGATCAGCCGCAGCCCGTCGATAGCCGTCAACCGCGCCGTGGCGTGCTCGAGCAGGTTGACCTGCCCCCCTTAAACGTCGCCACTTTCAGAGAGAGAATCTCTGGCGGTGCAAACCAAGGGAGGGCAAGAGATGCCACGAGGGAAGAAGTTCACTGCGGAGCAGATCATCGGGAAGCTCCGCGAGGCTGAGGTTGGGCTGGCTCAAGGGAAGACCGTGCCCGAGGTGGTCCGCAAGCTTAGCGTGACTGAGCAGACGTACTACCAGTGGAAGCGTGAGTATGGCAACCAGTCTGTCCTGCCCGGCGACGGGTTGCTTTGCAAGGACTACAACGGCAAGTCGAAGGCCTCGCCGCAGCAGTGCACCGACGGGCTCTCGAAGACGATCGCGCTCGCCGAGTCTGCGGGGCGGCCGTTCCACTTCGTCCGCGGCAGGCAGACGAAGGGCACGGGCCTCACGGCGGAAAACGCGCGCGTCAACGGCGGCGGCTGGTGCCGGCCGGCGAGCGACTATTCCTTCGGCGGCACGACGGCCGACGGCCTCACCGTCGGTGACGGCGCCACCGTGGCGATCAACGTCTCCAACGGCCAGCTGGTCTCGACTGCACCTTTCAATGCCGCTCCGTTCGGGACGGAGGGAACGAGCAATCCCTATTCCTTCCACCCGGGCGTCGTCAACGTCGTCTACGGGGACGGCGCCGTGAAGTCGCTCTCCGACAGCATCTCGATCCAAATCTTCGCCGCCCTGGTCACCAGGTCCGGAGCAGAGAGCGTCACCGACGACTGATGCGGCGAGACCGCACGCGGTCGTCGCCCGGGTGCACGCTCGGGTGACGAAACCGGACATTCGAGCCCCGGCCGGCAACGGCCGGGGCTTCTTTTTTGCCCCGCCCACCCCACGCCCCGCCCACCCCCCGTCCGGGTGTGGCTTGGCGTTTGCTCTATACTGTGGGGTCCGCGGTATGGTGCGCAGGCCCCGCGGCAGACACACCGTCCCTGTCCGCAGGCCAGGGCCCCCGGCATGAGCGACATCCTCTTCCACTATTACCGGGTCAACCCCACGACCTGGTTCTACCTCTCGTCGCTCCTCTCGATCGCCCTGTTCTTCAAGTTCAACCGCGTCTGGAGCATGCGGAACCTCGACCTCGTGGGGCTGATCCTCCTGGCGCCGGGCCTGCTGGCGGTCGAGTACGGCGGCTACAAAGCGAGCGCCGCGTCCCTGCAGCTCGGCTACGTCTGGATCTTCGCCGTGTCGGGCGCCTTTCTCGTCCGCATGCTCTTCGATTCGCTGATGGTCCGCAGGCCCCTGCTCGACCCCAACCTCACCGTGGGCGGCCTCGTCTTCCTCGGCATCTCGCTGCTCGTCTTCCTCCTGGCCAACGTCATCACCACCCGGCCGCAGCGGGACGACGTCGCCGGCGCCGCCGCCGCCTCGCGGCTCAACACCCGCGAGGCCGAGGTCGACGCCGACCAGCTCTCCCGGCTCGGCCCGGGCTACCCCCTGCTCTTCCTGCTGCCGCAGATCTCGACGCAGCGGCTCTTCTCCGCCGACCCCGACGCCGTCGACCCGGCCGCCGCCGTCGACGTGAAGCGGAGGATCGTGCACGAGACCACGGCCCGCGTCATGGCGATTCTCTCACAGCTGGCGATCGTGTCGGGCATGATCGTGATCGCCTGGCTGCACTTCGACGCCGTGCGGCTGGGGATCGCGGCCGCGGTGCTCTACCTGCTGCTCCCCTACACGGCGATCATGACCGGCCGCGTCGACCACGCGCTGCCCGGGGCGCTCGTCATCTGGGCCATCGCCGCCTACCGCCGGCCGTTCGTGTCGGGCGCGCTCATCGGCCTGGCCACGGGGACGATCTACTACCCCGTCTTCCTGCTGCCGCTGTGGTGCGGCTTCTACTGGCAGCGGGGCATCCGCCGGTTCGCGCTCGGCGTGACGGCGGCATTGGCCGCGCTCGTCTTCGGGCTCTGGTTCACCTCGCCCGACGCGACCGTGTTCCTCGGGCAGCTGCGGCAGATGTTCGGCTGGATCTTCCCCAACGACGTGTCGCTCGAGGGCTTCTGGGCGCTCCCCTACAACGACGCGGTCTTCCGCCTCCCCGTGCTCGCCGCCTTCGTCGCGATGATCTCCACGCTGGCCATCTGGCCGGCCCCGAAGAACCTCGGCACGCTGATGAGCTGCACGGCGGCCGTGCTGCTGGGCAGCCAGTTCTGGAAGGCCCACAACGGCGGCCTGTTCATGGCCTGGTTCCTGCCCGTGCTGCTGCTCGTGATCTTCCGGCCCAACCTCGAGAACCGGGTGGCGACGCTCGTGCTCGGCACGGAATGGTTTCCACGCCGCCGCGGCCAGCCGCCCGCCGCCGCAGACCGTGCGGCGTGAGCGTCAGCCCCGCCGCGGATCGAAGTCGGGCGGTGACTGGCGGCTTGCCAGCCAGGCCCGCCACGCGTCGACGTCCCACGAGAAGTCGGCGCCGGTCAGCGCCACGAGCGCCTCGAGCACCTGCTGATTCTGCACGCGGACCTTCCGCCGCGTGGCGCCGCCCCCCAGCGCGAGCCCGCCGCCCGAAGGCGTGAACGTCGCGGTCGTGGACCCCTCTGGCGGCCTATCCGTGGCCACCACGTGCTCGGTCTCGAGGACGTCGATCAGCGGGCTGACCGCCGAGCCGCAGCCGAGCCGGCCGAGCGCCGCAGCGGCCCGATTGATCCGGCCGTTGTCGCCGCCGCCGAGCGACGGCAGGATCGCCCCGGCAGCCGCGGCGGCGTCGATCGCCGCCAGCCGCTCGACCGCCAGGATCCTCGTCTCGGAATCGGCGTGGTCGATCGCGACCGCCACGAGCGTCTGCGCGGCCTCCGGCGAACGGATCCGCGACAACGCCTCGACGTAGAGCGCCCGCACCCGCGCATGCGGCTCGGCGGCCAGCGCCGCCGTCAGCACCGGCACGGCGAAGGGGTCGGAGATCTCGCGGATCTCCTCGGCGGCCGCCTCCGCCTGGGCGGGCTGATCGAGCCGCTTCCGCATCCGTTCGAGCCGGCCGTTCCATTCCTTCTGGGCGACATTCACCCGCTCGGCCCGCTCGATCAGCTCGATCTCCTGCACCGTCCGCCAGCTGCCACGATGCCGCACGAACCCCCGGGCCGCCATGCTCTCCTGCTGGCTGGGCGACCGCGTGGCGGGAGGCGGCTCGATCACGACGGCGCCGGGCTCGGCCCCACGCAGGGAGGTCGCCAGGCACGCCACGGCCAGCAGTGTCGCCGATGTCGCTGGTGCCAACCGTCGCATGCCGAGCCTCGAAGCCATGCCGATTCCCGCCCGGACGGGGGTGTGCCCCACAGAACTCTAACGGGAAGCAGCCGCGGACGCAGCCTCGATCCCGATCCGCCACTCCCGGCGGTTCCAGCCGCTCACAGGCCGCGGCCGGCGGCCTGTATGGCCCCGACGTAGGTCGAGAAGATCCTCACCACCAGCACCGCGATCAGGGCGGCCACCGCGGCCCACACGAGGAAACCCGCGACCTTGGCGGCGGCCTCGAAGCCCGCCCGGGCCTCGTCGTCGAACTGGCCCGCGACCCTGTCGAGCGATTCGGCCGTGCTCCCGGTGGTCTCCCCCACGGCGACGATCTCCAGCAGCCGCCGAGGAAACCGCCGCGTGCCGCCCAGTGCCTCCGCCAACGAGCTGCCCGACCGCAGATCCCCCTCGATGACGGTGGCATCGACGGCCAGCCCCGGCGCGGCGGTCGAGGCGAGCATGACGAGCCGGCCGGCATCGAGCCCCGCACCGCTCGCGAGCGCGGCCGCGCGGCACCAGGCCGCAGCCTCGGCCGCCCGCGATGCCGGGCCGATCAAGGGCACCACGTCCATGACGCGCCGCACGACCCCGTGCCGCCGCCAGCTCGCGACACCCCAGCGGAAGATGCACGCGGCCGCCGCCACGACCGCCGCCAACGCCGCCAGGAAGACGGCCAGCCCGCGCAGCCCGCGGAGGCCGAGGCCCAGCACGTCGTGCGACATGACGCCCGCCATCACGATGAGGAATCCCACGACGGCGACCGCCACGACGAGCTGGAAGAGCGGACCGGCGAGGCTGCGGCGCAGTTCCCGGGCCGCCCGCACGCCACGGGCCAGCGCATCCGAGAGCTGGCGGAGCGTCTCCGCCTCGTGGCCGGTGCGGTCGCCGACCGCCACCATGCCGCGGACGAGCGGCGGAAACGTGTCGCCCGCTGCGGCCAGCGACTCGGCCAGCGGGCTGCCCTCATCGAGCGCGCGGGCCACGAGTTCCATCCGCGGCCGCCACCGGGCGGGCACGCGGCCGATCTCGCTGTGCCACGCCTTCCGCAGATCGATGCCCGCCGCCAGCGCGGTCGCGAGCCTGCCGAGCAGGTCGGCCTGCAGCGTCCGCGGCATCTCGCGGCGGCCGGGCATGGTCGTCACTCCGGGGCGGGCAGGCGACGCAGCCGCGTCGATCGGCGGTGTCGGCGGCATTGTCATCGCTGGCCGGGCCGTTGAACAGCGCCGCGGCCGCCGGCATCCGCCTGCCGAACGGCCCCTGCACGAGGAGGCTGTCTCCCGCTGACGTATCTGCTACAAAGCCGGCGTCTTCTTCGGCGCCCGCAGCCTCGCCCCCGCCACGTCCGCCGCGCGTCCATGAAAGCCCGTCCCCTCCACTGGCCGACCGTCGCGATCGTGGGCGTGGGGATGATCGGCGGCTCGATCGGGCTGGCGCTCAAGGCACGCAAGCTGGCGGGCCGCGTGATCGGCGTGGGCCGCTCGGCGTCGTCGCTCGCCGAGGCGAAGCGGGCGCACGCGATCGACGAGGCCGCCACCGACGTCGCCGCCGTGCAGGCCGCCGACCTCGTCGTCGTGGCGACCGGCGTGGCGAGCATCCCCGGCATCCTCGCGGAGGTCGACGCGGCGGTGCGGCCCGGCACGCTGCTCACCGACGCCGGCAGCACGAAGGCCTCGATCGTCGCCGCCTGGGAGCGGCGCCGCCGCGGCAAGGGCGGAACGCAGGGCCGCTTCGTCGCCGCGCACCCCGTGGCCGGCAGCCATCGCCGTGGCCCGGCCGCCGCCGACCCTCAGCTCTTCAACGGCCGCGTCACGATCGTCACTCCGGCACCGAGCACGCCCGCGGCCGACGTCGAGGCGATCGGCGACTTCTGGTCGGCACTCGGCTCCACCGTCTATATCGTGCCGCCGCGGGAGCACGACCGCATCCTCGCCGCGACGAGCCACGCGCCGCACGTGATCGCCGCCGCGATCGCCGCCGCCACGCCCGCCGAGGCGCGGCAGTTCACGGCCGGCGGCTGGCGCGACACGACGCGGATCGCAGCCGGCGATCCGGAACTCTGGGCCGACATCCTGCTCGACAACGCGCCGGCGGTGGCGCGGGCGCTGTCGCGGATCGCCTGCGTCACCGAGAAGATCCTCGCCGCCCTGGAGGCGGATGACCGCCGCCGGCTGGTGTCTTTGCTCACGCGTGCCAAGGAAGACCGCGATGCTGTGGGAAGTTGACGTTCACCTCCGCGATGCCGATGCCGACCACGCCGCCCGGGCGCTCGTCGCGGGCGCTGCCGAACTCGGCGTGGCCGGCTGCACACGGGCGCGGACAGCCGCCGGCTGGCTGATCGAGGGGGAACTGTCGCGGGCCGACGTCGAGCGTCTGGCGGCGGCGGTGCTCACCGACCCGGTCACGGAGTCGTTCACCGTCGCCGAGGCCGGCGCCGAGCCGCTCACCGCGCCGGCCGGCGGCCCGTCGGAAGAGCTGCCGACCGTGCTGCACGTGCTGCCCCGCGCCGGCGTCACCGACCCCGCCGCCGAATCGGCACAGGAGGCCTGCGGGCTGCTGGGACTGCGGCCGGCCGCGGTACGGAGCGTCCGCAAATACTGGCTGCCGCCGCTGGCAGTGGCCGACACCGACCGGCTCGCCTGGAAGCTCCTGGCGAGCGAGGCGATCCACGACGTCGTCGTCGGGCCGCTGCCGCACCGCACGCTGGCCGGCGGCAGGCCCTGGAAGTTCTCACAGCAGACCATCCCGCTCGAGGGCCTCGACGACGCCGCGCTCGACACGCTCAGCCGCGACCGCTGCCTCGCGCTCTCCGCGGCCGAACTGCACGCGGTCCGCGACCACTACCGGTCGCTCGGCCGCGAGCCTCTCGAGATCGAACTGGAGACGATCGCACAGACCTGGAGCGAGCACTGCTGCCACAAGACGCTCGGCAGCCCCGTCGACCACGTCGGCCCGGCCGGAGCGGTCCGCTACGACAACCTCCTCAAGGAGACGGTGTTCGCGGCGACCCGGAAGGTCCGCGAGCGGCTCGGCGGGCAGGACTGGTGCGTCAGCGTGTTCCGCGACAACTCGGGCGTGGTGCGGTTCGACGGCGACCACGACATCTGCGTGAAGGTCGAGACCCACAACCACCCGTCGGCGATCGAGCCCTACGGCGGCGCGGCCACGGGGCTGGGCGGCGTGATCCGCGACGTGCTGGGCACGGGCCTGGGCGCCAAGCCGATCGCCAGCCTCGACGTCTTCTGCGTGGGCCGGCCCGACACGCCCGCCGCCGACCTGCCGCCCGGCGTGATCCATCCGCGCCGGCTCCTCTCCGGCGTGGTCGCGGGCGTCCGCGACTACGGCAACCGCATGGGCATCCCCACGATCGCCGGCGCCGTCGCCTTCGATCCGGGCTACATCGGCAACCCGCTCGTCTTCTGCGGCACCGTCGGCATCATGCCCCGCAACTCCGCCGACGCGGCGGTGCAGGCGGGCGACCTCGTCGTGGTGGCAGGCGGCCGCACCGGCCGTGACGGCATCCACGGCGCCACCTTCTCGAGCGTCGAGCTGTCGAGCGCCAGCGAGAGCCAATCGGGCGGATCCGTGCAGATCGGCCACGCCATCCACGAGAAGATGCTCTCCGACTTCGTGCTCGAGGCGTCGCGGCAGCGGCTCTTCCACGCGATCACCGACTGCGGCGCCGGCGGCCTCTCCAGCGCCGTCGGCGAGATGGCCGCCGTGCTCGGCGCGGAGGTCGACCTCGACCGCGTGCCGCTGAAGTACGACGGCCTCTCCGCCACTGAGGCCTGGATCTCGGAGGCGCAGGAGCGGATGGTGCTCGCGGTGGCCCCGGACGACTGGGAGCAGCTCGCACGGATCGCCGCCGACGAGGGCGTCGAGGCGACCGCGATCGGCACGTTCACCGGCACCGGCCGGCTCGTCCTCCGCTGGCAGGGCCGCACCACCGGCGAGCTCGACTGCCACTTCCTCCACGAGGGCCGGCCGCGTCGCCGGCTCGCGTCGCGGTTCGCTCCGCCGCCGCCGGCGGCCGTCACGTGGCCGGCGGCCGACGACGCGCTCGAGGCCTGCCTCCTCGACGTGCTCGCGGCGCCCGACGTCGCCAGCAAGGAGTGGATCATCCGGCAGTACGACCACGAGGTGCAGGGCTGCAGCATCGTCAAGCCGCTGCTCGGCCCCGGGCTCGGTCCCGCCGACGGCACCGTGATCCGCGGCGTGCTCGGCCGCGACCGCGGCATCGTGCTCGGCGTCGGCCTGCGTCACCGGCTCGGCTGGCTCGACCCCTATCAGATGGCGGCCGGCGGCATCGTCGAGGCGATCGCCAACTGCGTCGCCGCGGGCGCCGATCCCGAGCGGATCGCCCTGCTCGACAACTTCTGCTGGGGCGACTGCCGCCGCGAGGAGTCGCTCGGTACGCTCGTCGAGGCCTGCCGGGCCTGCTACGACATGGCGGTCGCGTTCACCGCGCCGTTCGTCAGCGGCAAGGACAGCCTCAACAACGTCTTCGCCTGGACGGACGCCGCGGGGAAGCACCACGAACTGTCGATCCCGCCCACGCTCCTGGCCACGGCGCTGGGTCAGGTCGCCGACGTCCGCAACGCGGTCACTCCCGACCTGAAGCAGCCCGGCAACCGGCTCGCGATCGTCGGCGGCTCGCGGCTCGACCTCGCCGGCAGCCAGCTCGAACTGGTGGGCCGCGTCCACGGCGGCCGCGTGCCGCAGGTCGACGTCGACGCCTGTCGCAGCGCGTTCGCCGCAGTGGCCGCGGCCCAGCGGGCGGGGCTCGTGGCCGCCTGCCACGACTGCTCCGACGGCGGGCTGGCCACCGCGGTCGCCGAGATGGCGATCGGCGGCGGCGCGGGAGCGAGGCTCGCGCTCGCCGACGTGCCGGTGGCGGGCGATGTGGCCGGAATGACGCCGGCCCAGCGGGATCTCGCGATCGCCTTCACCGAAACGCCGGGCCGGTTCGTCTGCGAGGTGCCGGCCGCGGCGGCCGACCGCTTCGCCGGGATCGTCGCGGGCGCGCCCTGGGCGTGGATCGGGGGCGTGACCGACGACGGCGGGCTCGAGATCGTGCCGACGGCCGGCGGCACGGCCGCCGTCATCCCGGTGGAACGACTGGCCCGCGCCTGGCGGGGAGGAGCATGAACATGCTGTCACCTCGGGCGATGATCCTGCGGGCCCCGGGCACCAACTGCGACCACGAGACGGCGCACGCCTTCGAGCGGGCCGGCGCGATCGCCCGCCGCGTGCACGTGCGGGCGCTCGCATCGCGGCCGGCGCTGGCCGACGACTTCCAGATCCTCTGCATCCCCGGCGGCTTCTCGTATGGAGACGACATCGCCAGCGGGCGGATCTTCGCGCTCGAGCTGAAGTCGCGTCTCACCGAAAGCCTGGCAAAGTTTCGCGACCGCGGCGGGCTCGTGCTCGGGATCTGCAACGGCTTCCAGGTGCTCCTGCAGACGGGGCTGCTGCTCGCCGATCCGCGGACCGGCGCGGCGCGGGCGAGCCTCGCCCACAACCGCTCCGGGCTCTTCGTCGACCGCTGGGTGAACCTCCGCGCCGTGCCGGGCCGCTGCGTCTTCCTGCAGGGCATGGACCGCTTCGAGCTGCCGGTCGCCCACGGCGAGGGCCGGTTCGTGACCGGGTCGTCCGCCGACTTCACGGCATTCGACACGGCCGGCCAGCTCGTGCTCCGCTACGCGGCCGATGCGACGGGTGGATCGACCAACCCCAACGGTGCGATGGGCGACGTCGCGGGCGCGTGCGACGAGACGGGAAGAATCCTCGGACTGATGCCGCACCCGGAACGGTTCATCGACGCCGTGCAGCATCCCGCCTGGGCGGGCCGGCTCGATCCGCTCGCCGCCGGGGCGGGGCTCTCGCTCTTCGCCAACGCGGTCAAGGCGGTGGGCTGACGCGGCACTCGCGGGCAGAGGCAGCCGCTGGCTGTCGGGGTCAGGGACGCCCGCTGGTCATCGCAGACAGGGACGCCCGCTGGCTGAAATGCTGGCTGAAATGCTGGCGGGAACGCTGGCGGGAACGCCGGCGGGGCAGCCGTTGACGCGGGCGGGCCGCCTCCCTACCTTCCCCGCCCCGCCCGTCTTCCCCGCAGGGACGGCGGGCCGACTTCCGAGAGCCCATGCGCACCGCTCCCGCACTCGTCGCGCCCGCCCTGGCAGCCGCGCTCATCGCGGTCGGCTGCTGCGGCTGCCGTGTCGGCCTGCATGCCGACGCGATCGCCGACGCGCCGGCGACCGCGCTGTCCGAGCGGCCGCGGCCGCCGCCGCGGACGATTCCGCTCGAACTCATCTTCGTCAGGTTCGAGGAGCACGATCCCCTGTTCCGCGACGACCTCTGGGATCTCGTCGACGAGCAGGTGCTCGACGCCGCACTGCGCCGCCGTCTTCGTGGCAACGGCCTGCGGGCCGGCATCGTTTCCGCGCACCTGCCGCCGCACCTCGCCGAGCGGTTCCTGCCGGCGGCGTCCGCGGCCGGCGAGTCGCTGCCGTCGGCGCTGCCCGACAACCCGGCGCTCGTGCGGCACGTGCTGCGGCTGCTGCCCGGCCGTTCCAGCGACGTCATGGCGGCCACCGGCATCGGCGAGCTGGTGGTGCTCGAGCACGACGACGAGAGCATCCGCGGCAGGACGTACGGCGACGCCAGTTCGCTCTTCGGGCTGCGGGCCTGGCCCGCGGCCGACGGTCGCGTGCGGCTGCACCTCGCGCCGACGATCAAGCACGGCCCCGTCGAGCGCTCGTGGGTGGGCGAGGAAGGCATGTTCCGCCTCGAGGCCGGCCAGCGACGCGACACGTTCGAGGGGCTCTCCTTCGAAGTGGCCGTGCCGCCGTGCTCGATGCTCGTCGTCGGCTGCGCGGGCGATCCTGCGTCGTCCGTGGGCGACGCGTTCTTCCGCGACCGCGCCGGCAGCCGGGCCGGCCAGCGGCTGCTCGCGATCCGTCCCGACCCGCAGGCCCGCCCCCCCGATCCGCTGTTCGCCGCGGATAGCGCCGGCCGAGACGACGACCCGCCGCCGTGAAGCGGGGAAGCCTGGGGGAACCCTCCCGGCCGAACGGGTCCCGTGCCGCCGTGAGTCTACGGTGTTCTGGCAAGCGGCAATCCCTCCGCACCGCAGGCTTTACGCACCCTGCCAGCGGTGTCGATTCCAGATGAGGAATCGCCGCGGCATGCCGTCCCGCTTCGTGACGGCGGCCGATGTCGGAACGACGAGAGACTTCACCATGCGCCCCGCATCGCCAGACACGCCCTCGACCCGGTCGCACAAGCCCCGGGCGTTCACGGTGTTCGCCGCCGCCTTCGTCGCTGGAGCGGCTGCCGCCGTGGGCGTCAACAGCCTGCTCGATGTGCGGCTCGCGCAGGCGAAGCCGCGCGTGGAGAGCGAGCCGATCTTCGTGGCGCTGCGGTCGCTGCCCCAGGGGGCGCCCGTGACGGTGTGGGACGTGGCGCTGCGCGACTGGCCGCGGGCGATGGTGCCGACGTCGGCGCTGCGGGCCAGCGACGCCTTCAGCGGCCTCGTGCTCAAGCATCCGCTGCGCGAGGGGCAGCCGCTCCTGTCGATCCAGCTCCTCGAGGCCGACGCCACCGCGCCGTCGCCGTCCCCCCCGGTCACCACGATCTCGGCCGCCGCAGCGCCGGCCGCGGGCCGCGTGCCCGACGCCGACCTCTGGGCGCCGGCAGCTCCCGCCACGGTCTCGGCGGCCGCCACGAAGGAGCAGCGGCCGCAGGCGGAGCCGCAGCCCGTCGCCCCGGGCCCGCGCGGGGCGGAGCAGTCGGCCGGCTCGGCGGCCGTCACCGACGTTGCCGTGACAGCCCCCGTCACACCGACCATGACCGCGGCGACCGCGGTGTCTCCAGCCGTCTCTCCGGCCGTCTCTCCGGCCGTCTCTCCGGCCGTCTCTCCGGCCGTCTCTCCGGCCGTCTCTCCGGTCGCGCCGCCGGCCGACGCTGTCGCCACCACGGCACGCGACGCGGAACCCACCGCGGCCGTGCCCGTCATCGCCGACATGCCGCAGGTGGCCCCCGAGGCGGCCGTCGCCGCAGCCACGCCCGCCGACGAGGCGTTCACCGACGAGATCCTCGAGGCGATGGCCGCGACCACCGCACCGCAGGCCGAGGCCTTCGTGGCGCAGCCCGATGAGGCCGTCATCGCGGCCCCCGCCGTCGCAGCAAGCCTGAGCGACCGCGGCCCGTCTCAGGAGCCGGAGGCGGAGCGGCCGGTCGCGGCCGCCGCGGATGCCCCCGCCGCGGACGTCGTCGCGGCGTCGCCCACTCCCACGCTCGCCGATCCACCGCTCGCGTCGATCGGCGGTGAGCCGACGGTCATTGACAGCGGCGCGGCCAAAAGCGTGATGCGGCCGACGACGGCGGATGCCGCACCGGCGGCGGTGCCGGCTCCCCCTCGTGTCGCCCGCTATCTCGTGGTGCCGGAAAACATCGCGCTGCAGGCCGACGCCTCCTTCGCCGCGGTTCGACAGCCCGCCCCGCAGCCGGCTCCCCGCTCGGGTGGAACCGGCGTGCAGCCGCTGCCGCCAACCGTCGGGCAGCAGCCCGCGAAGCAGCCGGCCCAACGGGCGAGCCAGCCCCGCCGCGGCACCTCGGCCGCTGTGCCCGGCGGCGTCCAGAAGCCGGGGACCCAGCAGCCCGCCGACCAGCAGGCCCGCCGCGGCGGCATGTTTCCGAACATCGCCGCAGGCATCGAGACGATCGATGCGGAGCTCGGCCGGATGCGGCGGGATCGGTCCGGCCAGACCGAACAGACGGCGCCCTCGCGGCCGCAGTACTGACGCACGCCGCAACCGGCCGATCCACTCACTCCGCCGCGTTGACGACGGTGTAACTGCCCCCCGACTGCGTCGCCAGACGGGCCAGCCGCGGCGAGCGGACGGCACCGTCCCCCCCGAACTGCACGATCATGCAGCGGGTGCGGCCGAGCGACTCGCCGAGCTTCGCGTGCTCCTCGGCGGCGAGATCGTCGGCCTGGTCTCCGTCGGTGAGCATGAAAATCACGTCGGGCGCCAGCCTCAGGGCGGCGGCGAGGGGCTCGGCGTGCCGCGTGCCTCCGGCGGCAGGGACCGATTCCACGAAGCGACGGGCCGCCCGCTTGGTGTCCTCAGTCGCGAAGATCAGCCGCCGGGCCGCCCCCGGCGTGAACAGCTGCATCCGCTCGTTGTAGAAGATGATGGAGAACTGCTGCACGTCGCCGAGCTGGTCGAGGCTGCGAAGCAGCTCCTCCTTCGCCCGGGCGAGCGGCCTGCCGTCGGGCTCGGCCATGCTGGCGGAGCGGTCGAAAACGTAGACGAACCGGCTGCCCCGCGCCTCGAGACCGAAGATGCCGGTCTGCACCTCGGCCTGCGATACGATCTGGGCGGCTACGATCTGGGCAGCCACGATCCGCGGCGCCGCCACGGCGCCGGCCAGCGTCACGGCCCCGGCCAGGACACCGGCCATGAACACGTCCGTGCACCCGACGACGCGACGGCCGGCACGCGCGACCTGCCTCACGGCTCGATCACGATCTTGCCGGTGAGGCCGCCCGCCCTGCGCACGGTGGCGGCCTCCTGCAGGGCGTGGGCCGCGGCGGTCTCCTCCAGCGGCAGGACACGGTCGATCGGCACCCGCAACCTGCCGGCCGCGAGCCAGCGGTTGATGTCGACCGCGGCAGCGGCCTGCCTGTGGGGATCGGCCTTGAACATCGCGAACCCGAAAAGCCGGCAGCCCTTCACGTAGAACGGCCCCACGGGAAACTGCGGCCGGGCCTCCCGGCCCGCCATGATCACCATCCGGCCGCCGTCGCCGAGCATCGACACGGCCTGATCGAACGCCGGCTCGCGCTGCGTCTCCCAGTAGACGTCGACTCCCTGCGGGGCGAGACCACGGACCGCGTCGACGACGTCGGCTCGATGGTAGTCGACGACGGCATCCGCGCCCGCCTCGAGCACCCGCGCCTGCTTCTCGGGAGTCCCGGCCGATGCGATGACCCGGCCGCCGAGCGCCTTGGCGATCCGCACCACGGCCGATCCGACGCCTCCGGAGCCGCCGTTGACGAAAATCGTCTCGCCGGCGGTGAGACGGGCGTTGTCGACGAGCCCCAGGTGCGCCGTGATCGACACCAGGGCGGCGGCCGCCGCATCACGGTCGGTGACGCAGTCCGGCGTGGGGTAGAGCCACTGCTCGTGCACGGACGCGAGTGCGGCGAACGTGCCCTGACGGCCGAGCAGGCCCTGATTGGATCCCCATACCCGCATGCCCGGCCGCAGGCCGTCCACCTCGGCCCCCGTCGACACCACCTCGCCGGCGAGGTCGCAGCCGACCACGAAGGGAAACGGCAGCGGCATCGCCACCGTGCCGGCCCGCACGTAGGTGTCGATCGGGTTTACGGCGCAGGCAGCGACCCGCACCAGCACCTCGCGCGGCCCCGGCACAGGGTCGGGCAGGTGGCCGACGCGGATCACCTCAGGACCGCCTGTCTGCGTGATGAACGCGGCCTTCATGGGCGTGCGGGAGCCATCAGGAGCGTCAGCCCCGCGATCGCCGCCACCGCCGCGCCGAGGCCGCCGATCGCGGCGAGCATCCGCGACATGCTCACGGCGAACTGCGTCCGGCGCTGCAACTCGACCTCCTCGCGCATCGGCATCCGCAAGACGCTCGCGCTCTCGAGGGCGTCGAGCGACTGGTAGAGCACGACGTCGTTCTCGGCACTGACGTCGGACCGGATGAGGTCGGGGGAGAACGCGGCCTTCGGCACCATTCCCACGATCGCCGCACCACCCCACGCCAGCGCCGCCAGCGCCAGTCCCGCGGCCGCCGCGGCGTGCACCGGCCCCCAGCGCGTAGCCCGGCCGCGGCCCGCGTGGCCGTCGTCGACCGTCTTCGTGCGCAGGCTCGCGAATTCACGGAGTTTCGGCACGTCGGCCCGCCTGCCGCAGGCGGGGCATGCTGTCGTGCCACCCGCCTGCCCGGAGACCACCTCGATCTCGGCCGAGCACTCGCAGGGCAGCAGGAAGATTTTCTGAACGCTGGCCACGTTTCAACTCGGTTTCAACTCGGTTTCAACTCGCTGCTGTTCACGCCATCCACGGCTTCTCACGGCGGGTCGACGCCGCAGGACACGGCCCCTCCGCGGTGTCGCTTCGACGCGGCCGCCGCGGATGGGACCGTCGGGGACGCACGCAGAATCTCTCCCGCCGGATCGTTTTACCATTCTGGGCCGGTGAGACCGAATCCGGGGAGGTTTTCGCCGAAAATTTTGCTGGCTTTTCGCGCCGGGCAGGGGCATAATCGTGCGTCCTCTGGATACCCCCGATGCGCATGGCTCTCCTCCGTTTTCGCCAGCCTGCCCATCTTGCTCGACTCCAGGCCGCGCAGGGCGGATCTGCACCCCTTGCGGGCGGGCTGTTCATGGCCGTCGCAGCCTCCGCGCGGCACCGCTGGATTCCCCGGCGGCTTGAATCAGACTGTCGACGCCCCGAATGATGCATCGGGCGTGGTCGTCGCACCACGCCGCCTCGGATCGCAGCCGGATCACCGTCCCGTCACGCCCCCGACCGCCGTTCACGTCACTGACTCACGCGACTGACGTTCTTAAGAAGGAGAACCGCCTTGTTTGACTCGCTGCTGGATGAACTCGAGGACGACGTCGTCTCCAACCCGCAGGAAGTGGAGGATCTCACCGAGAAGGTCGTCGATGCCGAGGAGGCCGACGCCGAACTGCTCGTCGACGATCCGGACGCGGTCGTGATGCCCGACGCCGAGATCGACGCCGAGGCCGAGGTGGAGTCGGTCGGCGAGGCCGAGGAGGTGCTGGCGGAGCAGGTGGAGAACTGGTCGGACGACCCCGTCCGGATGTACCTCACGCAGATGGGCGAGATTCCGCTGCTCACCCGCGCGCAGGAGATCTACCTGGCCCGGCAGATCGAGACGACGCGGGCGCAGTTCCGCGCCAAGCTCCTCGAGTGCGAGTACGTCTGCCAGCAGTCGTTCCGGGTGCTCTCGCGCGTCCATCGCGGTGAGCTGCCGTTCGACCGCACCGTGCAGGTGTCGGTGACCGACCGGCTGGAGAAGGAGCAGATCCTCGGACGGCTGCCGCACAACCTCCGCACCCTGGAGGTGCTGCTGCGGCAGAATCGGGCCGACTACCGGATCGCCCTGTCGAAGAAGCGGAAGATGGCGGAGCGCCGCGAGGCGTGGTCGCGGCTGGGCCACCGCCGCCGCCGCTGCGTGCGGCTCATCGAGGAGCTCGGTCTGCGGACTCAGCGGATCGAGGCGATGATCCCCACGCTCGACAACTTCGTTGTGCGGCTCAAGGAGCTCAAGTCCAAGATCGACGCCCACAAGAAGACGAAGCAGCCGCCGTCGGCCAGGCAGAAGCTCGTCGACGAGTACCGCGCGATCCTCAAGGCCTGCCAGGAGACACCCCGCAGCCTGCGGCGGCGGATGGCGGAGATCCGCGAGATCTACGCCCGCTACCAGCGGGCCAAGCGCGGACTCTCGGAGGGCAACCTGCGGCTCGTGGTGTCGATCGCGAAGAAGTACCGCAACCGCGGCCTGTCGTTCCTCGACCTCATCCAGGAGGGCAACGCCGGCCTGATGCGGGCGGTCGACAAGTTTGAGTACCGCCGCGGCTTTAAGTTCTGCACCTACGCCACCTGGTGGATCCGTCAGGCGATCACCCGGGCCGTGGCCGACCAGAGCCGCACCATCCGCATCCCCGTGCACATGGTGGAGACGATGAGCCGGGTGCGGAACGTCGCCCGGCAACTGCTGCAGGAATACGGTCGCGAGCCGACGATCGAGGAGATCGCCGCCCGGGCCGGCACGCCGGTCGACGAGACCCGGCGCGTGACCGCGATGAGCCGCTATCCGATCAGCCTCGACCGACCGGTCGGCAACAGCGAGGACAGCCACTTTGGCGACCTGCTGCCCGACACAGGGGCCGAGAACCCGGCCGTCGGCGCCGCCCAGGAGATGCTCCGCAACCGGATCGCCAAGGTCCTCAAGTCGCTCTCCTACCGGGAGCGCGAGATCATCAAGCTGCGGTACGGCCTCGGCGACGGCTACAGCTACACGCTCGAGGAGGTGGGGCACATCTTCAAGGTGACCCGCGAGCGGATCCGGCAGATCGAGGCCAAGGCCGTCCGCAAGCTGCAGGCTCCGGCGCGGAGCGAGGAGCTCTCGGGCTTCCTCGACTAGCGTCACGGCTGCACGGCCATCCATGGCCCGTGCAGCCTTGGGCGGCCGGAGGCTCGCACCTCCGGGCTCGCCTGCGTCGACGGCGGCTGGCGCGCGGCGGCGACGCGATGGCCCTTCGCGCTGCAAAACGGCGAGCCGGGATCGGCGGAAGCTCGACGAGCCTGGAGGATTTCGCATGTCCACGACGCACGAATCGCCACAGGCCGTCGTGCGAAATCATCCCGCGAGGAGACTTCTGCCGTCCCGGCGGCGACTTGCTCCCGCCACCGTGCGCCACGTGACAGGAAATCGCTCCTGCTCGTCGGCGTAAACGTCTGACGACACTCGCTGCAGCATCACCCCTTCCTGCGTTCCCCATCGGAGATCCTACCATGTCTCGCGTACGTTCCTGCCTGTTCATCGCGATCTGCGTCGGCTTGTGCGTGGAGCCGCTCGGCGCCGCGGAGCCCGTGACGTTTCCGCGGACGACGATCGACCTCGGTACTGTCGTGAGCGACCTCGACAGGAGCGTCCGCTTCTACACCGAGGGGATCGGATTCCGCGAGCTCACGAGCTTCGCCGTCGACGCCGACATCGCCGCGGCCGCGGGCCTCACCGACTCCAAGCCGCTCTCGATCCGCGTGCTCGCGCTCGGCGACGGCCCGGATGCCACGAAGCTCAAGCTGATGCAGGTGGCGGGCACGACGCCGCGGGCGGGTGACAACGAGTTCATCCACTCCCACACCGGCTTCCGCTACCTGACCATCATGGTGGCCGACACCGACGCAACGCTGGACTGCCTGGCGAAACTCGGCGTGAAGCCGATCGCCCGCTCGCCGGTCGCCCTGCCCGCTGAACTCGCCCCCGGCATGCACCTCACCTGCGTGCGCGACCCCGACGGCAACATCGTGGAGCTGATCGGCCCGCGGAAGTGAAGGCCGTCCCCGTGCCACCGAAACGGCTTCTCAGGTGACGGCTCGTCCCGACGGGAGCGTTCACCGCCGCGGAATCTTGCCCGCATCCTCGAGCCAGGCGACCACGCGGTCGGCCAGCTGCTCGGCCGGTGTGGCGGCGGAATCGACCACCAGTTCGGCCGCGAGCGGCTCCTCGTACGGGTCGTCGATCCCGGTGAATCCCTTGATCTCTCCGGCGCGGGCCTTCTTGTAGAGCCCCTTGGGATCCCGCCCCTCGCACACATCCAGCGGCGCCTTCACGTGGATCTCCACGAAGTCGCCCGGCGCGAGCATGGCCCGCACGGCGTCGCGGTCCCGGCGGTAGGGGCTGATGAAGGCCGTGAGCGCGACGATCCCCGCCTGGGCGAACAGCTCGGCCACGGCACCGATCCGCCGGATGTTCTCCTCGCGGTCCTCGGCGGCGAAACCGAGGCCGAACCGGCGGGCGAACGCCTCGCCGTGCCGCTCACGAAGGAGCGCCGGAGCTGCGTTGAGCCCCAGGCGCACGTTGTCGCCGTCGAGCACGAAGCTGCGAACGCCACGGGCGTGGAGCCGGTGATCGACGAGGTTGGCCAGCGTGCTCTTGCCGCAGCCGGAGAGTCCTGTGAACCAGAGCACGCAGCCGCGATGGCCCGCGGCCCGCTGCCGTTCCTCCCGGCTCACCGCGTGCGCATGCCAGCGGACGTCGACCAGATCGTCGGCCCGTCGCGGTTCCCCTGCGTCCGTCATCGTGCCTCCCCCGTGCCACCCGTCGGACCGATCATTCCCAGCCGCCCAGCTCGACCGTTTTCTTGAACCGCTGCGGTTCGCCGCCGGGCTGAACGCGCTCGATCTCCAGCTCGATCTTCTCCCCCGGGCCGCGGCGGCCCACCCGCTCGGTCAGCGTCTCAAAGCTGGCCACCGGCTCCCCGTCGATCCGCAGGATGACGTCGCCGGCCTGCACGCCGCCGCGGGCCGCCGCCGATCCCTCCTGCACGTGGTTGATCACGCAGGCGCCGATCGCCTGGCCCCCCACGCCGAGCTTGCCCCCCTTGCGGACGTCGATCTTCGCGCCGGGCAGCTTCTCCGCCAGGACGGCCAGCGCCGCGTCGTCGACGCCGGTGCCGTACAGCTCCAGCCGTTCCATGCCCCGCAGCCTCCCGAGCACGGCCACGCTGGCCTCGTCGAGCCGCACGCCGTGCAGCCCCAGCCGGGCCACGCCACGGAGCCGGGCGAGCAGCCGCAGGTCCTCGGGCTTTCCCGTCCAGCCGGTGTTGAACAGAACGGCGAGCCCCCGTTGCCCGGAGGGCATGAATTCCTCGCCGACGACCGCGCCGAGCGCCTCGAGCTTCTGCCGGGCGGCATCGGCCAGGCCCATCGTGTGGAAGTCGAGCGTCGCCTCGGCGAGGCTCGCGATCGCGGGATCCGTCCCCTCGGCGAGCGACTCGAGCGTCCGCTCGGCGTCGGCGGCGAGCTCCACGTCGTCGCCGCCGAGCATCTCGCGGAGGATCTCCACCGCCCGGCTGCCCACCTCCAGATCGCCCCGGTCGATCGCCTGCTTGAGCGGCTCGATCGCCCCGCGGCCCGCGCCGGCGAGGCTGCGCGTCGCCGCCTCCCGCTGGGCGAACTGCTCCGCCGACAGTTGCTCGATCCAGGCGGCGATCTCGTCCGCAGCGGCCGCGGCCGGGGCCTCGTCTTCCGCAGCGGTGGCGGGAACCGCACGGAGGTCGTACGCGACCGCCATGCACACCATGACCGCCGCCATCACCATCCCCCGCACCGGCGCGAGCGGCGGGCGGCCACGAGTCACCGGGCGCGGCAAGAGGCAGGGCATCGCTGACATCCCGGCACTATACCACTGGAGACCGCCGGAGCAGTGGAGACCGCCTGTTCGGGAGCCGCGTCCACCCCCGGGACGACCAGGCTGGCTGCCCGTCGAGAATGCCATCCATGCGCGTGCGTGGTGCCGATCGCCGGTCCAGGACGGCAGCACTGACGCGGCCGCGCGACGATCACCGGAATGGGTTGGCGGCGAGAAACGCCACCGTCTTGTCCTGCAGCGCCCGCAGCGTCTCCGCGATTCCCTGCCGACCGGTCGTCAGCCGGCCGAGCTCAGCCGCGTTGACCTCGTTCGCCAGCGTCACCCAGCCCGGCAGGTGCGGCGAGGTGCCCATGCGGCCCTCGATGGCCCGCCGCGTCACGGCGAAGTGCCGCGTCGTGCCCGTCGTCACGACCGCCTTGGCCGTCACCCGCGGGTCGCCGTAGTTGCTCGTGCGCACGGGCGTGTCGGCACCCGCCGCATTCGCCCGCGCCGTCACGTCGGCGCTCGTCGCCCACTGCATGAAGATCCAGGCGGCATCGGGATGGGGCGCATGCCGGCTCAGGGCCAGGCACGACCCGCCCTGTCGGCTGATGCCGGGCGTCTCGTGGAAGCCACACTCCTGCGGCGTCAGCACCGCCTCCTCGCGCGGACAATCGGCCGCCTCGACCAGGCCCACCACCTTGCTCGTGGCGGCATCGTCGCAGGCCGGGAAGAACTCGCTCCAGGAGATGACGATCCCGGCACGGCCCTGCGTGAAGGCCTCGGCCTGGCCGTCCCAGTCCCAGCTGCGCACGTCGGGGCTCATGTGCCGCCCCAGGGCGAGCATGTACTCGAGCCCCCGGGCGTTCGCGTCGGTGACATAGTCGGGCCGGTCGTCGGCGCTGAAATGATGCCCGCCATGCGACCAGAGCCAGGCCGAGGCGTCGCACTGCAGCGAAAAGTGGCCGGTCTTCCACTGGCCGCAGGTGCCGTGGACACCCGAGCCCCGCTTGGCGGCGTCGATCGCCCGCACCACGTCGAGGTAGTCGCGCATCGTCGTCGGCACCGCCAGGTTCAGGCCGTCGAGGATGTCCTTGCGATACATCATGATGAAGATCGGGATGTCGAATGGCACGCCAACGATCCGGCCGTCGTAGCTGGCGGTGGCCTCGACGAGTTGCGGCAGGAAGTCGGGGAAGTCGTAACCCGGGTAGGCGAGATCTCGCTTGTCGAGGAGTTCGGTGATCCCTACGCTCTCGTCGGCGAACCGGGCCAGCCACACCTGGTCCCAGTAGTAGATGTCGTTGCGACCCTTCGCTCCGTCGGCACCGGCGAGCGTGTCCGCGACGGTGCGGGCGAGCACCTGGTCGAGCGGCACGGGCTGCCAGTCGACCTCGATGCCGGTGAGCGGCGTGAACTCTTCGCGGATCATCCGGCCGATGATCACGCCGGGGGGCGTATTCTCGGAGATCACCCGGATGCGGGTGCCCTTGAAGCCGCGGCCGACGTCGCGAAGGAAGTGCCGTTGATCGTCGGTGAGGCCTGAGGGGGGCAGCGGCGCGTCCGCGGCCCGTTGCTCGGCGGCGGTTGCCCGCCCGGCGGCCCCGCCGCCGGCCAGGTAGCGGGCGCAGCCGAAACCGAATCCGGCCGCGCTGGCGGCACGCATGAATCCGCGCCGATCGATGCCGCCGGCCCGCAGCCGACGAGCCATGTCCACCACGTGGAGACGCTGGCGCCGATCGAGTTCATTCATGGCGTGGGCCACCTTGGGTCATGGACGTTGGATCGTTGACTTGGTGTACGGACTGGATTCACGAAGCGGATCATGCAGCGTGCGACGCTCACCAGCATAGCCGGCGGCCAGCTGAGAAATACTCCTCCGAGCACGTTGGAGTCGACGGTTTCGCACGCAGAATCCGTGAGGGGATGGCCGGGCCCCGAGAGCCGGCGTTGCTGACAAGCGCAGGCAGGATGCCGGAGCGTAGTCAGCATCGAGTGAGCGGAGGCCAGGATGGCCGTAGCGAACGTCCGGCGATGGGGTGCGGTCAGCCCCGAACCGCGGCCACCTCGTGAGGGGCATGTGTCAACTCGTGGATGCTCTCGGTGGATGCTCTCGGTAGCACCAGCGCTTTTCTGCTAGCATTCCCTCCGCTCATCCGCGATTGGGTGAACGGGATCTCGCCACACGTTGCACGCAGGAGAACACGCCATGCTCGCTCGCATCGTCCGGGGACTCGTGTTCGTGATGGTCGTCGTCATCGCGTCGTCGACGCCTCCGGCGCGGGCGGCCGATGCCGACACGCAGGCTGTCACGGCTGCCGTGGCCGGCTTTCACGACGCGCTCAACGTGCTCTTCACGGGCGATGCCGCCCCGATGAAGGCGGTCTGGTCGCATGCCGACGACGTCTCCTACATGGGGCCCTCCGGTGGCAGGCAGGTCGGCTGGGCGCAGGTCGAGCCCTACTGGGACAAGCAGGCCGCCAGAAAGCTGGGCGGCAAGGTCGTCGTGGCGGACCTGCACCTCACGGTCGCTCCGACGCTGGCCGTCGCCCACTACGTCGAGAAGGGGGAGAACATCATCGACGGCACGCCGCAGCCCGTCTTCATCCGCACGACGACCACGTTCCGCAAGGAGGCCGGCCAGTGGAAGGTGATCGGCCACCACACCGACACGCTGGCCTATCTACAGCCGAAGTAGGAGGGCTGCAGCCGACAGAGGAGGGCGGAAGGCGACGGGCGGCGCCTGCCCGGAAGCCGGCGGCCCCCCCGTGCCGATTTTCCCCAAGGCCCGGCCGTTGCATCCCGCGGCGGCAGACGCGTTGCATTGGCTGCATAACGAGCCATTCGGGCCCGGCGATCCGGGGATAGGATCCGTGGATAGACTGCATGGGCGGTCCTCGCCGTGCCGTGCCCCCCCAGCCCCGCAGTCATGTCGCTCACCATTTCCACCGACCGCACGCCGCGGCCGCCGCTGCCGACGACGCGGGAGGAGATGCGCTCCCGCGGCTGGGATGCCGTCGACGTCGTGCTCGTCAGCGGCGACGCCTACGTCGACCACCCGAGCTTCGCCAACGGCCTGATCGGCCGGCTGCTCGAGGCGGCGGGCTTCCGCGTGGCGGTGCTCGCCCAGCCCGACTGGCACAACTGCGAGCCCTGGCGGCAGTTCGGCCGGCCCCGCCTCTTCTTCGGCATCTCGGCGGGCAACATGGACTCGATGATCAACCACTACACCGCCAACAGGAAGGTCCGCAACGACGACGCCTATTCGCCCGACGGCCGGATCGGCCGCCGGCCCGACCGCGCAACGCTCGCCTACTGCCAGCGGTCGCGCGAGGCGTTTCCGGGCGTGCCGGTGATCGCCGGCGGCGTCGAGGCCAGCCTGCGGCGGATCGCCCACTACGACTACTGGAGCGACACCGTCCGCCGCTCCATTCTCCTCGACGCGAAGGCCGACCTCGTCGTCTTCGGCATGGGGGAGCGGACGGTGCTCGAGATCGCCCGCGGGCTCGACGCAGGCAGGTCCGTCAAGGAGCTTCGCGACCTGCGCGGCGTGGCCTACCGGCTCGGCGCCAGCGAGCCGCCGCCCACCGGCGAGGGCACGCTCGACCTGCCGGCCTACGAAGCGGTGGCCGCCGACCCGCTCGCCTTCTGCGAGATGACGCGGATCGCCCACCTCGAGACGAATCCCCACAACGCCCGTCGGCTCGTGCAGCGGCACGGCCGCGAGGCGGTGGTCATCAATCCGCCGGCGCTGCCGCTGGAGCAGGACGAGATGGACGAGGTCTACGGCCTGCCGTTCACCCGCCGCCCGCATCCGTCATACGGCTCCGCGCGGATTCCCGCCTTCGAGGTGGTGGAGACGAGCGTGCAGATCATGCGCGGCTGCTTCGGCGGCTGCACATTCTGCTCGATCACCGCCCACGAGGGGCGGATCATCCAGAGCCGCTCGCAGGAGTCGATCATCACCGAAATCAAGCTGCTGGCGGCCCAGCCCGGCTTCAAGGGCACCGTGTCCGACATCGGCGGCCCCACCGCCAACATGTACCAGATGCGGTGCACGCGGCCCGAGGTCGAGGCGAAGTGCCGCCGTCTCTCCTGCGTGCATCCCACCATCTGCAAGCTGCTGGGCACCGACCACGGCCCGCTGCGGGAGGTGATGCGGGAGGCGCGGACGGTCGAGGGGGTGAAGCGGGTGCTCGTGGCCTCGGGCGTGCGGATGGACCTGGCGCGGCGGGATCCCGCGTACCTCCAGGAGCTGGCGGAGCACCACGTCGGCGGCCACCTCAAGGTGGCGCCGGAGCACACCGATCCCGAGGTGCTGTCGCTCATGAAGAAGCCGTCGGCCGACGACTTCGTCGAGTTCGACAAGGAGTTCAAGGCGGCCAGCCGGCGGGTCGGCAAGAAGCAGTACACGGTGCCCTACTTCATCGCCAGCCATCCCGGCAGCGGCGTCGACGAGATGATCGAGCTGGCCCTGTTCCTCAAGCGCAACGGCTACAAGCCCGATCAGGTGCAGGACTTCATCCCCAGCCCCTTCGACATCGCGGCGTGCATGTACCACACCGGCCTCGACCCGATGACCCGCAGGCCCGTGCAGGTGACGAAGGGGCTCAAGGACCGACGGATGCAGCGGGCGCTGCTGCAGTTCTTCAAGCCAGAGAACTACTTCGAGGTCCGCAGGGCGCTCGAGCAGGCGGGTCGGCAGGACCTGATCGGCTCGGGCTGCGACTGCCTGATCCCGGAACGCGCGCCCAAGGAAGCACTCGAGAGAAAGCGGCGCGAGGCCACCCGTGCGTTCACCGAGGAGACCTCGGGCGACCACATCCGCGGCGGCCCTGCCGGCCGGCCGGCCGGCGGCTCACGCAAGGAGCCGCGTCCGCGGAAGAGCGTGGGCTACCGTCCCCGGCGTGGCAACGATCGGCGCCCGCCCCACCGGCCATGAGCCGGCTCGTTGCGGTCCTCATCGCAAGGCGGGTCGCGCCACCTGCCTAAGACGGATCGTCGAGCGATGATGCGGCGGTGACGACCATCTCCACCAGGCAGCCCGCAGCGAGCCCCACACGGACGGTGGCCCTGATCGGGGCATGGCCGACCGGCACCCAGGCGTCCCACGGCCCATCGAGCGCCGCCTGGTCGACCTCCATCGCGAGGTAGACGAGCACCTGCAGCAGCCGCGTGCGGTCGCTGCCGACCTGCGCGAGCGTCGCGTCGATCTGGGAGAGCACCTGCCCGACCTGCCCACGGCCGTCGAGCGACAGGTCTGCGGCGACCTCGACCCAGCGGGCCGTGCCTGCATGGATGACGACGTCCGACCAGCGTCGTGACTGTCCCAGGCGGATGATCTGTCCCATCGCGGCATGCTCCCGAAAATGGCCTGCGGCCGCGACGAGCGCCCCCGCGAGTCCGACTGCCGGCAAAGGCTACTGAAACACGACCCGCTCGAGCGTGACGAGGATTCGTCCGCTCCCCGGCTCCGACGTGAATGCATCGGGCCGGGGCCGGCCGGCCGGTGCGAAGCACATCCGCCGCGTGTCGGCGGTCACGTCATAGATGCCCAGGTACTGCCTGCCCCGCAGGCTTTCGACCGACGCCTGCACGCCGACCAGGTCGAGCGTCTTCGGGGTCGTGGTCGGGTCGATGCCGTTGAAGCCCTCGGCGATCGTCAGCCCCTCCGAGAGCAGGTGCCACCGGCCGTCGACGCCGTTGACCACGGTCACGATCATGCCCGTCCGATCCATGCGGCGACCGTCCCGCACGACGGAGGCGAGCCGCCATTCTCCCGCCATGAGCTCCCGGTCGGCCCGGATCGCCCGCTCCCGGGCGTCGTCGTCGGCCGCCAGCATTCCCGCCGGAGCGGCGACGAGCAGCGCGGCGATCACCAGGCAGGCGGAGCGTGTCGGCGGCGTGCGTCGCGGAGTCATCAGGGCCGGCATCAGGACCGGTGGCAGCGGGGTGACGTATACGGACACGCAGAGTCTACGTTGCGGCCGCGCTCCGCCGCCAGGTGCGGCGGCGGGTCGAACCGGGCCGGGAGCCACCGCGTAGAATGGCTCCACCCAGCCCCTCACGAGAAAGGCCCGCATGCGCACGTCGCTCCGTCTGGCTGCCCCGCTCCTCCTGGCCTGCTGCGGCCTCGCGATCGCCGCGGCTCCGGTCGCCGCCGCCGGCCCCCGCAACCCCTACTCGAGCTTCAACCTCTCCGGCGTCAACTACGGCGCCCAGCAATGGGACCGCGCCCAGCGGGAGGGCCGTCGCGTCTGGCCCTACTACAACACGCCCTCGCGGAGCTATGGCGGCGGCACCGTGACGGCGGGCGGGTTCGGCGGCGGCGCCGTGAGCCAGGGGACCGTCAGCCAGGGCGGCTCATACCGTTCGAGCCCGCAGGCCTTCCGCCGCTGGCGACGCTAGCAGACCGTGAAACACGTCTGCCGCAGCCACGCCTGCCGCAGCCAGGATGCGACGACTGTCGACCACGTGGACAAAGGTCATGGATGACGTTGTCCACTGACAGCTCGCGGGCACGCGGCGTCTCAGCCCCGCGCCGGCGGGTCGTCCTGGTAGATGCGGTATTTCTTGGTGACGATGGCGCCGCCGCGCTCCAGCGTCCGCTTGGAGAGGTGGTTGCTCTCGAGCACCCAGGAGAACTCCGCCTCCTCCATGCCCCAGTCGAGCACCGGCTGCACGAGCGCCGCGGTGAGCACCAGCCCCACGCCCCAGGCCTGGTATTCCGGCACCACGTTCGTGCTGATGGCCCGCATCCGCTTGATGCCCTTCTTGTTCCAGAGCAGCTTGATGAAGCCGAAGGGGAAGAGCCGGCCGTTGATCGCCTTGATTCGCGGGTTGTAGTCGAGCAGGCAGAAGACGCTGCCGATCGGCTTGCCGTCGACCTCGGCCACGAGCGCGAGCTCCGGCACGATCAGGTGCTTGAGGCTTGCCGCCATGTGCTTCACCTCGGACGACGTGAGCGGCACGAAGCCCCAGGTGCCGCCCAGGCTCGAGTTGTAGATGTCGAGAAACATCCGCACTTCCTCGTCGAAGCGGCTGCGGTCGAGCGGGCGGACCTTCACACCGAACCGCTCCTTCACCCCCTCCACCATCGTGCCGAGCTTGGAGTCGAGCGAGGCGAGCATCGACGTCTTGCCCCAGAACGCGTAGAGATCCTCGACCTTGCCGAAGCCGTTGGCCTCGACGAGCCCCGCATACCAGGGCCGGTTGTGCGTCATCATGAAGAACGGGGGCGTGTCGAAGCCCTCGATGAGCAGCCCGCACTCGTAGTTGAGCGAGGGGTTCACCGGGCCGCGGATCGACTGCATCCCCTGGGCGTGCAGCCACTCGCGGGTGGCGCCAAAGAGGCCGCGGGCCGCCTCGGCGTCGTCGTCGCACTCGAAGAAGCCGAAGAAGCCGCGCTGCTCCTTGTAACGGTCGATGTGGCCGGCGTTGACGATCGCCGTGATGCGGCCCACGTCGCGGCCTCCGCGCACGGCCAGGAACGACCTGCTCTTCGACCGCTCGTAGAAGGGATGCGGCCGAAAGCCCAGCAGCTCCTCCTGCGACATGACCAGCGGCGGCATCCAGCAGGGGTCGTCGCGATAGATCCGCCAGGGCAACCGAACGAACCGCTTCTGCTCGGAGCGGGTGTCCACGGGTCGAATGGTCAATTCCGCCACGGCAGGCTCCCTACCCGGACCGCGGCCGCTCCGGCGGCCTGCACAACCGCCGGAACCCCTTTTTGCGCAGGGACTTCCGGCATGGCGAGCATCTTCGGCCCAACCTGCCGGTTCGTCAACGCCGGCAGCGGCAGGCTGCCCCGCAAGTCCGCACCCACTTTTTCCGATGTAGGATTCCAGCCGGAAAAGGATGACGTCTCGTCACGGACGACCCGACCGCTCCGGCACACCGCCGCAGCGTTCGCAGGAGGTTCGTCGATGATTTCGTCGTCTGCCGTCGCCGCACCTCACGCCACCGATGGGGAGTGCCTGGTGACGGGCGCCACGGGTTTGGTCGGCAACAACGTTGTGCGCATGCTCCTGCAGCGCGGCAGGCGGGTGCGGGTGCTCGTGCGGCCCGACGGCTCCTCCGCCGGCAGGCCCCTGGCGGGCCTCCAGGTCGAAGCGGTGCCGGCGGAACTGCTCGACGAGGCGGGCATGCGGCGGGCCCTCGACGGCGCCGCCAGCGTCGTCCACTCGGCGGCCATGGTCCACGTCGGCTGGCGGCATCTCGACCAGATGCGACGCGTCAACGTCGAGGGCACCAGGATCGTCGCCCGGGCGGCCCGACTGGCTGGAGCGCGGATGATCCACGTGTCGAGCGTGGACGCCCTCGGGCTGCGGCCCGACGGCGTTCCGGCCGACGAGGAGACGCTGCCGGGCGGCATGCTCGAATGCCCCTACGTGGTGACGAAGCGAGAGGCGGAGCGGGTTGTGCTCGATGAGGTGGAGCGGGGGCTCGACGCCGTGATCGTGAATCCCGTCTACATGATCGGGCCGTGGGACTGGAAGCCCTCCAGTGGCCGCATGCTGCTCGAGGTGGGGGCGGGCCGCGGCACGTTCGCGCCGCCCGGGTCGAACGATTTCGTCGACGTTCGCGACGTCGCCCAGGGCATCCTGGCGGCGCTCGCCCGCGGCCGGTCGGGCCGCCGTTACATCCTCGGCGGCGAGCCCCTCTCCTACCTCGACGCCTGGCGGATCTTCGCCCGCCTGTCGGGCCGCATGCAGCCGCTGGGTGTGGCGCCCAATCCGCTGGTCCACGTGGCCGGCTGGTGCGGCGACGTCGCCGGGTTGTTCCTCAGCCGTGAGCTGCCGGTGAATTCCGCGGCCACGGGGATGTCGATGCTGCCCCACAACTTCTCCTGCGCCCGCGCCGAGGCCGAGCTCGGCTACACGCGGCGGCCCTTCGACGCGGCCGCGCAGGACGCCTGGGAATGGTTCATCGACCACGGCTACGCGCGGGCCCCGAAGCCGCGGACCGTGCTGGCGCGGTAACCCGGATGGCGCGGTAATCCGGCCGGGAACGCTGCTACTATGGCAGGATCGGTTTCCGGTTCCCCCGGCCGCGGCCTCGCTGCGGACACCCCATGCCGCACATTCTCGTCGTCGAGGACGAAGAGCACCTGGCGATCGGCATCAAGTACAACCTCGAGGCCGAGGGCTTCGACGTGACCGTGGCCGGCGACGGGCAGACGGCACTGGCGGCCGTCACCGCGGCCGGCGAGCGCCAGCCGGACGATGCGTCGCGGGCCGCGACGCCGGTCGACCTGATCGTGCTCGACCTGATGCTGCCGGGCATGAGCGGCTACGACGTCTGCGAGGCGATCCGCCGGCAGGGCAGCGACGTGCCGGTGGTGATGCTCACCGCGCGGACGCTCGTCGAGGACCGGATCCGCGGCTTCGACGCCGGCACCGACGTCTACCTCCAGAAGCCGTTCGACCTCGACGAGCTGATGTCGATCGTCCGCAACCTGCTCGCCCGGCGGAGCCGCGCCGCCCGCCCGCCTGCGGCCGCGGAGACCGCCGGCCCGGCCAAGCCGCCGGCGGTCTACCGGTTCGGCAACGCCGAGGTGAACTTCGACACCTGGGAGGCCCGCAGCGGCGATCGGCCCGTCCGCCTCACGAACCTCGAGATGAAGCTGCTGCGGTATCTCGTCGAGCACGAGGGCACCGTCACGTCGCGGAGCGACCTGCTCCGGAGGGTGTGGGGTATGGCCCGCGTCCCCGCCACGCGCACGGTCGACACCTTCATGCTCAACCTGCGGAAGTATTTCGAGGCCGACCCGTCCCGCCCCGTGCACTTCCTCTCCGTCCGCGGCATGGGCTACCGGTTCGTGCGGGACCGCGCCGCGTCAGCGGCCGAGAAGCCGGGCGGCGGCGAGGGCGGGGTCCGGGCTGCGAAGCAGTGACTCGCCCACGAGCATCGCGCCGATGCCGGCCCGCTCCAGCCGCTCCACGTCGGCACGGGTGCGGATGCCGCTCTCCGCGACGACCACGCAGTGATCCGGCACGCGGTCGCGGAGCCGCAGCACGTGGTCGAGGTCGGTCGTCATCGTGTGCAGGTCGCGGTTGTTGATGCCGACGAGCGTGGCCCCGAGGTCGAGCACGCGGCCGAGGTTCGCGGCGTCGTGCAGCTCCACGAGCGGCGTCATGCCGAGGTCGAGGATCTCGCGGTAGAGGCTGCGCAGCTGGCAGTCGTCGAGGCACTCGGCGATCAGGAGTACCGCGTCGGCGCCGTGCACGCGGGCCTCGACCACCTGATACGGATCGACGACGAACTCCTTGCGGAGCGCCGGCAGTGGCACGGCGGCCCGGGCGGCCCGCAGATCGTCGAGGCTGCCGCCGAACCCCTCCCGGTCGGTGAGGATCGAGAGGGCCGACGCACCCGCCGTCGCATAGCCGCGGACGATCTCCTCCACGGTCGCTCCCGGCCGGATCTCGCCGGCGGAGGGGCTGCTCCGCTTGAACTCGGCGATCAGCTTCATCGGCCCGGGGGCCGAGACCGCCGCGAAGAAATCCCGCACGGGCGCCGCCGCGGACAACCGCGTGGAGAGCGTCGCAGCGTCACAGAGCCGCTTCGCCGCCGCGACCTCATCGCGCTTCCGGGCCACGATCGTGTCGAGCAGCGTCGGCATGGGGGGTGGGTGCACTGTGCAGAAACGCGGACGGAGCGAAGCAGAGAGTCTAGCTCCCATGGGGACCGACAAGTAGCTGTCGCTGCGAAGCTCGCCGCGCCGGCGGCGACCACGCCTGACATGAAGCCCAATCGCCACGGTTCGGGGTCGTCCACGCCCCGTCGCCGGACGTTCGCTGCGGCCCTCGAGGCCTCCGCTCACTGCATGCCGGCTGCCTTCCGGAGACAGTTTCGTGCCGACGACCGCACGCATGACTTCGGCCACGGTTCGGGGTCGTCCATGCCCCGTCGCCGGACGTTCGCTGCGGCCCTCCAGGCCTCCGCTCACTCGAAGCTGACTGCGCTTCGCCATCCTGGCTGCGCTTGTCAGCTCACGCCGGCTCTCGGGGCATGGACGACCCCTCACGGATGCAGCGATGCATCTCTTGAGACCGCGTCGCATGGATGCGACGCCAGCACCAGCGGGCGGAGCCCGCCAAGAAAAAATGGCAGGATGCCATGTTTTTCGTGAAGACGTTAGCGACGCCAGAACCAGCGACCGGGAGGTCGCCAAGCGACTGGCTTCGCGGCGGGCATCCGCCCGCCAAGGGCCCGGAGGGCCATTGCGCGCATGCCAGCACCCACAACCCCATCCGACCGCAGCACCAGCCCGCTGCGTCGCATGGATGCGACGCTCCACGCCAGCGACCGGGAGGTCGCCAAGCGACTGGCTTCGCGGCGGGCATCCGCCCGCCAAGGGCCCGGAGGGCCATTGCGCGCATGCCAGCACCCACAGCCCCATCCGACCGCAGCACCAGCCCGCTGCGTCGCATGGATGCGACGCCAGAACCAGCGACCGGGAGGTCGCCAAGCGACTGGCTTCGCGGCGGGCATCCGCCCGCCAAGGGCCCGGAGGGCCATTGCGCGCATGCCAGCACCCACAACCCCATCCGACCGCAGCACC